>TARA_R100001244_G_scaffold44182_16_pt1 | contig 55302 bp, 54 predicted proteins | sample TARA_R100001244 | Tara Oceans TARA_R100001244 (sample SAMEA2621564) | marine metagenome | biome: marine biome (ENVO:00000447); feature: mesopelagic zone (ENVO:00000213); material: "saline water (ENVO:00002010), including plankton (ENVO:xxxxxxxx)" | depth 790 m
AGAAGGGGCGTCCGGGATGCTATGGCCTGCCCTCTGGGTTCCAGGCCCAGCATTCCATTTCGACCCGCGCGCCCAAGGCCAGGCCGTTGACGCCCATCGCCGAGCGGGCGGGATAGCGGCCGGGTTCGAAATAGTCCTTGTAGATCGCGTTGAAGGCGGGCCAGTCCGCCATGTCGGCCAGCATCACGGTGCATTTGAACAGGTCGTCGAAGCCGAGCTCATGCCCGGCCAGCGTCGCGCCGATCCGTGCGAACATTTGCCGCGTTTCCGGCTCAATGCCACCCGGGACCAGCGACTGGCCGTCCGCTGCCGCGCCAATCTCTCCCGAAAGATACAGCACATCCCCGACCTGCACCGCGCTGGAGAAGGGATAAGGCATCTCCGACGGCGTGAAGACCGGGTCTGTCGGCTGACCAAGGGCGCTTGTCGCGGCGAACAGCGGCAAGCACAGCGCAGCGATGACCGCCAATATATTCCTGCCTGTGCGCATGGTCCCAATCCCCTGTCTATCAATGTCCCGTGACCAGCGGATATCCCTGATCATGGATGCCGTGTCGAGTCCGGACTTTGGATTGGTTGTTCGGAATGCGCCCTAAAGCGTCATCACGCCGGCGCGCGGGGTTTTGAGGCCGTAGCTCTTTTCGCTGAGCGGGGCACCGGCGGCGAGCAGCGCTTCGCGGCGTTCGTGCGGGCGCACGCGGATCTGCGCCTGCTCGAAGGGCGTCAGCGCGGCAAAGGCCGGGTGCGCGAGGCAGCGCTCGACAAAGGCGACGGTGACCGGCCAGCGCTGCGCATCGACCTCGTAGCCGGCGAAACGGGCGTTGGGGAAGAAGGTGGCGATCGCGATATCGGCGAGACCGAGCGTGCCGAACAGGAAGCCGTCGGCCGGCAGCTCACCCTCGAGATAGTCGAGCGCCTCCGGAATCGCCGTGTCGATGGCGTGCGCGATCCGGTCCGCGTCGCCCGGCTCGCCCCAGACCGCCGGGTGGACGACCTTCTGGTAGAACAGGTCCCAGATAAGGACCTCGCCCATGCGGCTGTCGGCAAATTCCTCCAGCCAGCGGGCGCGGGCCCGGTCCGCCGGCGAGCCGGTCGGCAGCAGCGGATGGTCGGGATATTGCTCGTCGAGCCAGGCGCAGATCACCGAACTGTCGCTCAGCGCCAGATCACCCTGCACCAGCACCGGAATGCGGCGCAGCGGCGACAGGCGGGTGAATTCGTCATTGCCGTAAAAGGGCGTGATCGGGTCGATCAAGTAGTCGAGCCCCTTGACGCCCAAACAGGCCAGCACCTTGCGGACATAGGGGCTGACGTAGCTGCCGATGATCAGGATCGGGGAGGATGGTTGGGGCATGGCGTGGCTCCTGGGGCGATGGGTATTGGGGATCGTGTTCCATTACACCGGCGTGGGGGCGGAAATAAAGGGTGGTGTCGGCTTGGCTTTAAGTTCTGGCTTAGGGAAAAGGGCGCTGTCAGCGTGGCTCTATTCTTGTGCGTTTAGTCAGCTGTCACCGTAACCCGTGATTGTGTAACCGTAATTCAAATCATACTTGTCGGGGCCGACCAGACGTTGCGATTGCGGCCTTTGTAACTTCTCGCGCGGCGCGAATTCGCAATTGGTCATCGGGAAGCTCAGAAATCTTCTCGAAATCATGATGGTTTTGAATTTGCACTAGCAATGCTTTCCGATCATAATTTTCAAATACAGACATGATCCAATCATAGAACTTAAGCGGATCGCCTTCGAGATTTTTTCGTTTCTCCTCCGGCTTACCAAACACAGCATCCCCATACCTTTTGACAGCCGCAATTTCGTGCGGAGCCAATTGCATTTTTACGATTTGATGCTCGCCATTACTTTCGACACACAACCAAGCCTCATTATTGGCCGTGGTGATATCGTAAATGAGGCCAACCTGAGGTGAGCCATTTGCATCTGGAAACTCTATTCGATTTCCAACTCGCGTTTGCATTGGAATCATATTCCCATTTTCGTCCAGTATTGTAGGTGTACCATCAAAAGACTGTGGTATTTCATCTATTTCTTCAAAGCATTTGAAGACCGTATGGACATCCTGATGCTTGTCATGGCTATCAAATGCTGTTTCAATTTCTACTTCAACACCGTTGTCGTACCAATCCTGCATGCAGTATCCAAATAGCATCGCGACCCGATTTACGGTGAAATCTTGGTTTCTCAATACATCAACATTGTTTGTTACAATTACATAGGCGGGAACCGGAGCTTGTCCCTTTATTTTGAGGCTTTCGGCTTCTTTCAAAACTGCTTTGATTTGTTCGGCAATCGCATTCCATTGATTTTTATCTAAATCAGCAAAAAGACTCAATTCGAAACAGTATATTGCATTTTGAAGCTTCTTAACTGAGGCGTTGTAGAGTTGATTTCTAATCCATTGCCTCAGTTCATTCTGAAATTCGACGCTATCTACATCGGGGGCACTGTTCCAATGATTTTTGCATTTTGCTTCCACTCCATATCTCAAGCCATTCTTGCGAGCTGCCCAAAATTCGGGAGATGACTTAGATGTACGTCCAGTTTCGGCCATTTTGATCTTGAATCCCGAAACAGCAAAGGCAGATGCGATCTGTGTTTCGTGATAGGTTGCTCTAAATGAAACTGGTGAACGTAAACGTTTTACGATTTTTGGATCTAGTTCATCATTGTGTTGGATGAGATAAAGAGCATATCCTAGTTTCCAAAGCGCTCCTAAGTGGCCTTTGCCATTGGATAGAAATGCGGTCGAATTGGTGGCGCGATTTGCTGCCGCAACATCACTCATAGTTGCAAGCCACGTAAAAATCGGATGGCTCTTTTTTTCCCGTTGTGCTTGAATTGCCCATGGCCGCCCAATGACATCCTTGAGATGATCAACTAGAAAGTCGGTAAAAAACCGCCATCCTTTCGACCATTTTATTGTCTTTCCAACGGCGACTATTCTGTAACTATCCATCTTAGTTGAGATTATCGGACGGCCGAATCCTTGTTGATAACGACGAACAACCTCGGATGCTTCATGAGCATTGAGGGCCGCCCTTGCGGCAGTTTCAAAATCCCGTCGGCCTGTTTGAACCATAATTCTCGTCGTTATGGTGAGCAGATAGATAATCAAAGTATTGATTTATAGAGCGTTTCCAGATTAGAATTCTTTAAATTCACTTAGATGAGGCTGAACAAACCACCTATAAATTATCTATAAACTTAACATATGAAAGTAATATGTTAAAGAAAGTGGATTAATTTAACATGACGGCGGGTTAAGTGCACTATCACCTCAACCCAAAGGCAAACGAAGTTTCCAGTTTGGGTGTATCTCCCGTGGATCATCAATGAGATCCAGATTTAATTCGTAAATTTCGTTTGAACGGCCGGCGTCAGTGAAATATTTATCTGCAATCGTAGGCAGATCTTCTCCAGGCTTAACCAAATGCAAATCTACAGATTTTGTTTCAAGCTCATCAGCGCGCGGTTTGTTAAGCCTCAAAAGCAATTTGTCTATCTCGTCGCTTAAGTGTGCCAAAGGTTTGGGCCGATATTCCTGATCTTCAGGTAAATCCGAACCCTTAAGAGACCACCGCCGAAACGCGAAAGCACTGACGTCTTTGATATCGGTTGGACCTTCCCGAGGTGCGTGCAGTAGTTTTCTATTCAACCAACCGATTACACCCCTTTCATAAAAAGGGCGCTCGGGGTTATTTTGAAGTGGAGAGAGATAGTTTGGTTCAACGCCAAACACCCTTGAGTTTTTTGCCACACTTATTGCTAAACCGGCTCGTCGCGCTCCAACTAAAATCCACGAAAACGCCGAATCTGAGAGCCCCCGCTCCGGTCCGCCTCCGCCCACTGCGCTGTGTACCCCAGGAAACCATTTCTGCTGATATGGCGCCTCTACATCATAAGGAGAGATATGTTTGTCAGAGTTCAACTCGTTAACGTTTCCCCAAATCGTAGGCCGAAACAATTTTCGAGTTTCATCAATTGCCAGTGCATGCCGTGCGCTATGAACCTTGCTTGTCAGACGAACATCATGGAACCCTTTATTACGATTCAGCCAGTTCGCACCCGGGAGGACATTAGGCCAACCCAGCGCGCCGACAGTATCCCAAACACCTACATATTTAATATTCAACTTTGTCGACTGCTCTTGAACAAAGCCGTCCACGTTCTCACAACGCCAGTCCTCATCGTATTCGCTGACACAAACTTTTGACGAATGTTCAGCGCGAAATTTTAATGCGTCTAAATGATCATCACCATCAGCACCCATAGCTGCTTCATAAAGCTCAATAGCTCTATCAATTTCTTTGGCGCTATTAACGTCTAAAATTCCTACATGGCGAACAAATCCTGCAAACGAGCGAGCTGTAAAGGCCCCTCTAGAAAAGCCAAATATAAAAATTTCATCTTCCGGTTCATGATTAAAAATCAGAAACCGATAGGCTTCCCTCAGATTTGTAACCAAGCCCACACCAAACAGAGTTCCCCGAACGCGATCGAGCTTTCCAGTTCCGACGCCCTCATCATAATGCACCAACTGGGGCGTACCATCAGGAGCAGTAGATAAAATGCTCTCTGCCATAAGCACCACATTAGTTGGATTTACAGCCGCAAGTTTATTGGTGGTACCATCGAAACAGAATACTAATCGTTTCATAACATCGAGCCCTCTCACTCAATGTTCTTAATACGTTCTACTACAGAATTGCAAATAGAAACGACTGCCGATCACAGTTACTCCGCCGGTTCCTCCACCTCATCCGCTGGCAGATACAACCGGTCCCCCATATCCTTATACTTGTCCGCCATCTCCCGCATCCCCGCTTCCGCCGCCGCCTTGCTCGCCGCTGCGGTATCCGCGCCCAGTTTCTCCGACGCAATAAAGCCCTCGGCGCTCTGGTTCTGCTTGCTGGCAAAATCGCGGACTTCCTGGCTGATTTTCATCGAGCAGAATTTCGGTCCGCACATCGAGCAGAAATGGGCGGTCTTCGCGCCCTCGGCTGGCAAAGTCTGGTCGTGATATTCTTCCGCAGTCTCCGGGTCGAGCGACAGGTTGAACTGGTCGCGCCAGCGGAATTCGAAGCGAGCCTTGCTGAGCGCGTCGTCGCGGACCTGGGCGGCGGGGTGGCCCTTGGCGAGGTCGGCGGCGTGGGCGGCTAGCTTGTAGGTGATCACGCCGACCTTGACGTCGTCGCGGTCGGGCAGGCCGAGATGTTCCTTGGGCGTGACATAGCAGAGCATCGCGGTGCCGTACCAGCCGATCTGGGCGGCGCCGATGCCGCTGGTGATATGGTCATAGCCGGGCGCGATGTCGGTGGTAAGGGGGCCGAGCGTGTAGAAAGGCGCCTCGCCGCAGACTTCCAGCTGCTTTTCCATATTCTCCTTGATCTTGTGCATCGGCACATGGCCGGGGCCTTCGATCATCACCTGAACGTCCGACTTCCAGGCGCGGTGGGTGAGTTCGCCGAGCGTGTAGAGCTCGCTAAACTGGGCCTCGTCATTGGCGTCGGCAATCGAGCCGGGGCGCAGGCCGTCGCCGAGGCTGTAGGCGATGTCATAGGCCTTCATGATCTCGGTGATGTCGTCGAAATGTTCGTAGAGGAAGCTTTCCTTGTGATGCGCCAGGCACCATTTCGCCATGATCGAGCCGCCGCGCGACACGATGCCGGTGACGCGCTTGGCCGCCATCGGCACATAAGGCAGACGGACGCCGGCGTGGATGGTGAAATAGTCGACGCCCTGCTCGGCCTGCTCGATCAATGTATCGCGGAAGATTTCCCAGGTCAGGTCCTCGGCGACGCCGCCGACCTTTTCCAGCGCCTGATAGATGGGCACGGTGCCGATCGGAACCGGGCTGTTGCGGATGATCCATTCGCGCGTGTCGTGGATATTGCGGCCGGTGCTGAGGTCCATGACCGTGTCGGCACCCCAGCGGATCGACCAGACCATCTTGTCGACTTCATTGGCGACATCGGAGGCGACGGCGCTGTTGCCGATATTGGCGTTGACCTTGACCAGGAAATTGCGGCCGATCGCCATCGGCTCGGATTCCGGGTGGTTGATATTGTTGGGGATGATCGCCCTGCCCCGCGCGATTTCGTCGCGGACGAATTCGGGGGTGACATAGTCGGGGATCGACGCGCCAAAGCTTTCGCCGTCGCGCTTATATGCCTTGAGTCGTTCGCGGCCGAGATTTTCGCGCTCGGCGACATATTCCATTTCCGGGGTGATGATGCCCTGACGCGCATAATGCATCTGGCTGACATTGGCGCCGGGCTTGGCGCGCAGCACCTTGCGGCGGACATTGGGGAACGGGGCGACGCCGCCGGAGCGGTCGGGGCCGAGCTGGCCATTGTCTTCCGGCTTGACTTCGCGCTGGTTGACTTCCTCAACATCGCCGCGCGCCTTGATCCACGGGCTGCGCAGCTCGTTGAGACCGGTGGTGATATCGATCAAGGCCTCGGGGTCGGTATAGGGGCCGCTGGTGTCATAGACCCGGACCGGCGCTTCGCCGCCCTCCAGGCTGATTTCGCGCATCGCGACGCGGATACCGGAGCCACTGTGCGCCGCGACATGGACTTTCTTCGAGCCACGGATCGGACCAGTGGTGACGCCAATTTCGGTTTTTGCGGGTAGGTCGGCCATGTTTCTTCGTTCCTTTGTCATTCCGGAACGAGGGCGGGTTTTGGTGAAAACCGCTCCCTCCCTCCGCCGGTAAGCCCGTGTCAACGGGGCCGGATCAGGTTCAGCGGGTCGCAGGGCGTTACACCTGCCTCTCAGACGCATTTACGAGTCCCATCAAGATTTGATGGGATGGCGACTCCCCGGGGATGGCCGGATGGTAAAGGCTTGGCCAGCGGATGTCATGCCAATTCTCGTTCCGGGTGCTGGTGACGATAATTTAACCAGACAGTTAAATGCATTGGTATCCCGGATCGCGATCTGCTATCTTCCGGTCAAAGCCCGCAGAGGCGCAAACCGGAGTGGAAAATGAACGAACCGAACAAGCCGAATCTGGATGTGATCATTGTCGGCGCAGGCTTTGCCGGCCTATACCTGTTGCACAAATTCCGTCAGATGGGGCTGTCCGCCCGCGCTTTCGAAACCGGTGATGATGTCGGCGGCACCTGGTACTGGAACCGCTATCCCGGCGCGCGCTGCGATATCGAGAGCATCGACTATTCGTTCAGCTTTGATCCCTATCTCGAGCAGGAATGGGAATGGAGCGAGAAATATGCGACCCAGCCGGAAATCCTCCGCTACGCGCAGCATGTCGCCGAGCGCTTCGACCTGTGCCGCGACATCACGTTCGGCACGCGGGTCGAACAGGCGGTCTGGAACGAGCACGCATCCTGCTGGAGCGTGACCACCGACCAGGGCGAGACGGTCAGCGGCCGTTTCTTCATCATGGCGACCGGCTGCCTGTCGCAACCCAAGGATATCGATATCGACGGCATCGAGAATTTCACCGGCGAGATTTACCGCACCCACAGCTGGCCGCATGAAGGCGTCGACTTTTCCGGCAAGACGGTCGGGATTATCGGCACCGGATCATCGGGCATCCAGTCGATCCCGCTGATCGCCGCACAGGCCGAGCACACCACCGTCTTCCAGCGCACTGCCAACTATTCGATTCCCGCCGGCAACGGCCCGATCGCGCCCGAAAAGCTGGCAGTCAAGAAACGCTATCAGGATTACCGGGAAGAGGCACGCTGGACCAAGGTCGGGGTGCCCGGAAAGGAAGCGATGGACTTCGCGCTGACCGTGCCCGAGGAAGAACGGCAGCAGCGTTACGAGGAACTTTGGGACACCGGCGCGATCCCGCATCTCGCGTCGGAATTTGCCGACCTGCTGCTCGACGAGAAGGCCAATGACACGCTGGCGCAATTTGTCCGCAGCAAGATCCGCAGCGTGATCGATGACAGCAATGTCGCGGACATATTGACCCCGACCGAATTTCCGATCTGCACCAAGCGCGCCTGTCTCGACACCAATTATTACCAGACATTCAATCGCGACAATGTCGATATCGTCGATATCAAGGCCAACCCTATCACATCGATCACCGCGACCGGGATCGCGACGCAGGACAAGGCATTCGCCTTTGACGCGATCGTCTTTGCCACCGGCTTTGACGCAATGACCGGTGCGCTGCTGGCCGTCGATATCAGGGGTAGCAACGGGCAGAGCCTGAAGGACAAATGGGCGCATGGTCCGCTCAACTATCTCGGACTGACGGTATCGGGTTTTCCCAATTTCTTCATGATCACCGGGCCGGGCAGCCCGTCGGTGCTGTCGAACATGATCCTGTCGATCGAGCAACATGTCGAATGGATCGCCGATTGCCTCGACTATATGGACCGGGAAAATCTGGTGATGATCGATCCCACCGAGACGGCGGAAACCGGCTGGGTCGAATATGGCACTGCGACCAGTGACATGACGCTCTTTCCGCAGGCCAAATCCTGGTATATGGGCGCCAACGTGCCCGGCAAGCCGCGCGTGTGCCTGCCCTATGTCGGCGGCGTCGCGGCCTATCGCCGGGTGTGCAACGATGTAGCGGCGCAGGATTATCTGGGATTCCGGTTCGAAGGCCCGGGCGGGAACCGTTGTCATGACGGGCTGGTCCGGCGTCAGCAACCCGATGTTGTCGGACTGCTGGAAATGCTGGCCGACATGGAGTTGCCGCCCTTCGAAAGCATGTCACCCGAAGAGGCGCGCGCCATGTCGCTTGCGATGAACGCGGGCAATCCCCCGGGACCGGAGGTCGGCGCAGTGGTCGACGGCACATTCCCGGGCGCAGAGGGTGCGGTCGAATACCGCCTGTACCGGCCGGACAGCCCGGGGCCGCATCCCGTCACCGTCTATTTCCACGGCGGCGGCTGGGTGCTGGGCGACCACACATCCGACGACGCTTTCTGCCGCGACCTGTGCGCGAACGCCGACAGTATCATTATCTCCGCCAATTACCGCCACGCGCCGGAAGCCCCCTTCCCTGCGGCGGTCGACGATGCCTTTGCTGCGGTGCAATGGGCGTCCGAAAATAGCGAATCACTTGGTGGCATTGCCGGTGAACTGGCGGTCTGCGGCTGGAGCGCGGGCGGCAATCTGGCCGCCGTGGTCTGCCAGCTGGCGCGCGATGCCGGCGGTCCTGAAATTCGCGGCCAGGTGCTGATCACGCCGGTGGTCGATGCCGGCGATGACAGCCCGTCGATGACCGACAATGGCGAAGGCTTCGTGCTGACCCGGGCGCTGATGGACTGGTTCTGGGACCACTATGCCGATCCTTCCCAGCGCACCGATTCCCGGGCTTCGCCATTGCTCGCTGCCGATCTTTCGAAACTGCCGCCGGCGCTCATCATCACCGCCGAATTTGATCCGCTGCGCGACCAGGGCAAGGCCTATGCCGATGCGCTGGCTGCGGTGGGGACTTCGGCGCGCCATGTCAACTATCCGGGACAGATACACACGTCCTTTGCCGCAGTCGGCGCGATCCCGACCGCGAACGGCGCGCGGCAGGAAGCGGCGGCGGCCCTGCGCGCCTGTTTCAGGGTGATGGAACCGGCCTGAGCGGCGCGGATTACGCCCGCGTTCAGCCCGCCTGCAAGCGGACAAGCGCGGCAAATATGGCGCCGAGACCAATTACGACCGAGAGGCCGGCCCAGATCCGGTTGGCGCCGCCCATCAGCTTGCCGGCAAAGGTCAGGAACCAGTCGCCGACCGCCAGGATCAGCGCGCCTTCAATGAATATCCAGGCGCCGAGCACTGTGATCAGGATCGACAGCAGGTCGTCCGGATTCCAGGGGTTGACCAGATAGATGGTGGCGCCGATCGCCAGAGTGACGAAACCGGTCAGAAACTGCAGCGCCATGCTGTTGCGAAATTCCTGTACCATATTGGCCCAGAAGCCGGGTCGGCGAAATTCGCCAAGGCCGGCGGCGACGGCGTAGAGTCCGATGAAAAAGGTGATCCAGCCGGTGATATTGCCTGTATTGCCCATTTTTGCCTCCATCTGTTTCCATGTCGAACGACGATGTCCGGAGAGTCGCAATTGTCGCTTGCAAGCCTGGTTGCCGATGACCGAACAGGCTCGGCGGGCCTGACAGAACTCTCGAAGAAATCAAAGTCCGCGAGCGGTTGAGTCTATGCCGAACGGCAGGGCAGGTCCAGCGCTGATTGCCGGGTTGTCAGGTCAACTGATCTGCGATCGGCAGTTCGCGGATACGCTTGCCCGTCGCGGCGAAAATCGCATTGCCGAGCGCCGGAGCGAGCGGTGGCAGTCCCATCTCGCCCATACCCGCTGGCGGATGGTCATTCTCGACAATATGGGTCTCTATGACCGGCGGCGCATCGGCTATTTTCATCAGCGGGTAGCTGTCGAAATTGCCGTTGGTTACGCGGCCGCCCTCGATATTGATGGCGAGGCGCAAGGCCGTCGAAAGGCCGTCGTTGATCCCTCCCTCGTGCTGGGCCCGGACGCCATTGGGGTTGACCACCTGTCCGATATCGACCGCGCCGACCACTTTCAGGACCCTGAAATTGCCCTTGGCATCCACGGCCACATCCACCACCTGCGCAACATAGCCGCCAAAGGTAAAGTGGCAGGCAATGCCGCGTCCCTGCCCCGCTGGCATTTTCTGTCCGAAGTCACCCTTTTCGGCAGCCAGTTTCAGCACATTGGCCAGCCGGCCCGGATTGAACGTCGGGCCGCCATGTTGTTCATAGGGCAGTTCACGGTCTTCTCCCAATATCCGCAGTCGCAGGGCCAGCGGGTCTTCCCGTCGCGTGGCCGCAATCTCGTCGAGAAAGGTCTCGACGACAAAGGCATTGGCGGTATGCGCCGGTGCTCGCCACGAGCCGCGCGGCGCACCGGATTTAGCAGAAAAATATTCGACCCGGTAATTGTCGACCAGATTGCCGGGGAAATTGTCGGGATATAGCTCCGCCTGCCAATAGTCGGTCTCCGGCAGATTGGGCCGCCGGTAATATTTCGAGGCGCTGGCGAGACGATGGGTCCAGGCAGTCAGCTTGCCATCGGCATCAAAGGCCGCTTTCAGCTGGTGCATCCCGGAGGGCCGGAAAAAATCGTGGCGCAGGTCATCGTCGCGGGTCCACAACAGCTTCACGGGTTTGCCGACGTCCTTGGAAACGAGAGCCGCCTCGACCGCATAGTCGCTGCTCAGCCGCCGTCCGAAACCGCCGCCAAGCCGGGTCGGCACGACGCTAATCGAGAGCCGGTCCTCGATACCGAGCGCGGCAGCGACCTCGCGATTGGCGCTGGACGGCATCTGCATCGGGCCAATGATATCCACGCCGTCGGGCCGGACATCGGCGATGCAGTTTTGCGGTTCCAGCGGCGCGTGACTGACATAGGGTTGCCAGTAGGTCGCATCGTGCACCTCGTCCGCTGCCGCAGCCGCGGCATCGAAATTGCCGTCATTGCGGACAATCTGGCCCCTGCCGTCAAGCAGATCTGCGCAATGCTGCCTGAATCCGGCGGAGCTTTCATCGGCGAACGGACCCCTTTCCCATTCGATTGCAAGCGCCTCGCGGCCCTTCATCGCCGCCCAGAGATTGTCTGCAACCACGGCATAGCCCTCGGCCTGAACATCATAGGGGCCACCCAGCGGCGGCCGGTCGATCTTGACCACATCCCGCACACCAGGGATCGCGCGCGCCGCAGCGTCATCGACCGTTTTCGCCAGACCGTCAAAATAGGGACAGCGCGCCACCACCGCATGGAGCATGCCGGGAATTTCCGCATCGATCCCGAACAACGGCTGTCCGGTAACGATGGCGCGGGCGTTTTTCATCTTTTGCGGCGTGCCGATGATCCGGAACTCGTCCTTTGCCATCAGTTGCGGCTCGGCGTCACCCAGATCGATCGCACCGGCCGCCTTCGCCAGTTCTCCATATGTGGCGGAGCGGTTCGATGCCCGGTGGGACACCTTTCCGTCCTTTGCTTGCAGTTCGCTGGCGGGCACAGCCCACTGCCCAGCGGCTGCCGCGACCAGCAACATCCGCGCCATCGCGCCCGCCTTGCGCAGCGGTTCCCAATGGCCGGATATCGAGGTGCTTCCGCCGGACCCCTGCGGCAGGTTCTTCCACGTGATATTGCCATCGTCATCGAGCATGATTCCCAGCGGCATCTGCTCGACTTCCACATTGTCGAAATCCACGCCCAGTTCTTCGGCCACGAGCATCGCCAGAGCGGTATCGACGCCCTGGCCCATTTCCGGATTGGGGAAGCCGATCAACACGGATTCGTCCGGACGAATGGCGACAAACGGTCCGGTTGCCAAGGCTTCACCGCGCGGCGTTTCCGTTGCCTCGCTATCCTGCGGGCGGGCACAGGAGACCAGCGGCGTCGTAATGACCAGAGCGCCCGCGACGGCAGTGTAGCGCAGCATGTGGCGGCGGGAAATCTGTATGGGGGACATGGTCATGAGAACCATCCCCTGTCGCTCAGCTCGGCGGCGCGGTGGACTGCCTTGCGGAGCCGGTAATAGGTACCGCAACGGCAGATATTGGTAAGATTGGCATCGATTTCTGCATCTGTCGGATGCGGAATACGCTCGAGCAGATCGACCACCGCCATGATCTGTCCGGCCTGGCAATAGCCGCACTGGGCCACATCTTCCTCGATCCATGCCTGCTGCACGGGGTGCAGCCCGTCTCCGTCGGCCAAGGATTCGATGGTCGCGACGCTGGCACCCTCGATCACCGACATCGGAGTCACGCAGGAACGGGTGGCTTTCCCGTCGACATGTACGGTACATGCGCCGCACAGGCCGGCACCGCATCCGAATTTGGTACCCTTGAGATTGCTGTTATCCCGCAAATACCAAAGCAGCGGCATTTCGCCGTCACCATCATATTCGCGCTCTTCTCCATTGACTGTCAGCTGCATGCCGCTTCCTTCCCCTCAGGCAGATTCCCGCGTTGATGATAGAAGATTGTGATCGCATTTCGATGCCGTTGGCAGAATAATATGCAGGGTTTGACGAACAGCCCGCTGTTGGCGGGCAATTTCCTCAGGCCGGTGCATGAATAAAAGCCGGGTGTACACATCCAAACTACCCGACGGCTATTTGCTGGCTATCATCGGATGTCGGGAGCAAACGGGTAGCAGGTTCGACAAGATTTACAAACCGAGCTCGCTTAGTCCAGGATGGTCGTCGGGCCGACTCCCCTGAGGCCAGAAGAACAGGCGGTCCGCCAGATCAATCGGCAAATCATTGATGCTGGCAAGGCGCCGGGCCATCAGACCATTGGATTCAAACTCCCAGTTTTCATTGCCATAAGAACGCCACCATTGGCCGGCGTCATCATGCCATTCATAGGCAAAGCGTACCGCAATGCGACTACCGGAAAAGGCCCAGAGTTCCTTGATCAACCGATATTCCTGCTCTCTTTCCCATTTTTGGTTCAGAAATGTGCGGATTTCGTCCCGACCGGCGAGAAACATATCGCGATTTCGCCAGATGCTGTCGGTTGAATAGGCAAGTGCCACGCGTGAAGGATCACGACTGTTCCAGCCGTCTTCTGCAGCACGCACCTTGCGGATGGCAGACCCCCGATCGAAGGGTGGCAAGGGAGGATTTTCTTCTTCCATGCGCTGGCTCCTCAAGCAAAAGGCGTGGCGAATTCAACCCGGGCACCGCCGGGAATGGCACAGATAAAATGGCAGACCGTCGAGCCCTCACCGATAGGACAAGGTGCAAATTCGATTTCGGCATTCGGCCATGCACTGATACGATCGTAAACGGTTGCCAGCGCTGTATCGTCGGCAACACCTATGGCGAGATGGTGGAGGCCGATATTCCGTTTGCGGTCAAAGGCTGTTGCCGTCTCCGGGTCACTCACCTGCCAGAGCGTCAGCAGCGTCGAGCCGTCCGATATAAAATGGGCGGGATAGTCGGGCACGCCGCCGACCAATTGATAGCCGAGGGCATCGCAGAAAAAATCGCGCGCCGCGTCGATATCGGGAAGGGCTAGGCCAACATGGTGCACTCCAGTCGTCAGGGACGTAGTCATATGTCATTCTCCTTGGTTGGGCTTTGAAATGGGTTGCCGGGCGCGCAACCGAGCGACTTCGGCACGAAGCTGTTCCACCTCGGCGGTCAGCGGGGCAATGGCGGAAGCGATTTCCGTTTCCGTAAAACGCGGCATGATATGCTGCGGACAATTCCAGTCGAAACCGATCACGTCGATGACATAGATCCTTTCCGGCACCGCCTTGTAGTCGACCCGCATAAGTGAATTGAGCAATTCGGAGTCGTCATCCAGTTCAACTATTTTTGCGTTGCCCAGAATCTTCAGGCGCCGCTGGTTGGGATAATCCATCAGGAACAGCGAGACACCGGGCCGGGCCTGCAAATTGGTCGTGCTGATATACTGCTTGTTGCCACGATAGTCGGCGAATGCCAGCCGATTGCCATCGAGCATTTTGAGAAAACCTATTGGTCCGCCACGATGCTGAACATAGGGCCATCCATCTGCGGTTACGCTGGCGATATAGAAACTGTCACGGGCGGCCAGGAACATGGCTTCCTTCTTCCCCAGAATATCGGGCCCGACATAGTCACCCTGCTCCATTCTCGCATAGGCATCGCGCGATCCAGCTTGTTCCTGCATGGCGCGCGCGGCATCGGTGAACAGGGTTCGAATGTAATTTTGTGCCATTTCCATTCTCCGGTTCGCGTGCTCGGAAGAACCTCGATTGTGATGAACAGAGGTTCCATCGACCGCGCGAGAGAAGGGATAGTCTATTGCTATAAAAGTGATAATAGCATATTTTTGAACATCACTATTTCATTATAGGAAATAATGATGGATCGAATTCAGACGCTGGAAATGTTTGTTGCGGTTGCCGATCAGGGCAGTTTTTCTGCAGCAGCCAAAGCGTTTCGCGTATCGCCCCCAACGGTTACAAGAGGCATTGGCGCATTGGAAAGCCGCCTGGGCGTTTCGCTCTTCCACCGCTCCACCCGCGCCGTATCACTGACCGATGACGGCGCGGCATTTCTGCCCCGCGCACGCAGGATATTGGCCGATATTCAGGATGCCGAGAGACAGGTCTCCGGCGCCCGAACAGAACCCCGCGGACAATTTTATGTCACGGCGCCGGTCATGTTCGGACGGCTGCACGTATTGCCGGTAATCGGAACAATGATGGAGCAACATGAACAGCTCGATATCAGAATGATGCTTGTCGATCGCAATGTCCGTATTGTGGAAGAGGGTATCGACGTCGCGGTGCGGATCGGAAAGCTGGCAGACAGCAGCTTGCTGGCGATACCGATCGGATTTGTCCGCCAAAAACTGGTCGCCAGCCCCGCCTATCTTGCCAGGCATGGCCATCCAGACAAACCGTCCGATCTGACCCGGCATCGCACGATCGGCACAACCGGTCCGCGAGCGGTTGGCGAATGGCGGCTGGACCAAGAACCAGTCAAATTAGCACCGCGCCTGCTGCTCAATACCGTAGACTCTGCGATTGCGGCTGCGGAAGCGGGAATGGGGATAGCAAATTTGCTCAGCTACCAAGTGGAGGAATCCATCCGGCAGGGCAAATTGATTGAGGTTCTGAGATCGACGAAACCAAAACTCTTGCCGATAAATCTGTTATTCGAGAGCGCCCGGCGCAGTTTGCCGGCCACCCGGATTTTTGTCGATGCAATGAAGAACAGGGCGGCAGATCAGGGGCTCTCCAATCGACCGCCTTTTCAGAAAGTATAGCCCACGCCCAGGGCGCCGAAAAACTGGTTTGCGCTACCGCGGATCGCGGTCACCGGGGAGCGTTTTGCGTCACTCAGAATGCGCGAATAGCTGCCAAGAAAAATCAGGCTGAAACCCCCATTTGTTACATCGCCGTCGAGGTCGATCGCAGTCAGCGAGGTTACGCCGACATTTTTCCATCCGCCGGTCGCGGTGAAGGATGGCAGACCGCTTGCGGTCGATCCGGCGGGCGAAATGCTGAAATAATAGTTCGCATAGTTGTCATCGACATGCTCGGCGTTGACCGACAGGCTGGTCACAATACTGCGGCTGAGCGGGGTGAAATAGGTCAGGCTGGGAAAGACGACCATGCCGTCATGCGCTCCGGCGACATCCCAGCGCAGATCGACCTGTGCGGTCAGCGAGTCATAGGGGTTGAGCACACGGTTGACCTGAATGCCCGCGAACGGCCCCACTTCAACGGCGAAATCCAGTTCACCGAGCGAGCGCACAACGGGATCCTTGATCGAATTCTGACGATCGAAGCGCGCACGCACGACCGGTCCAAAAATAAAGTCGACCTTGGCGTCCTTTTGGTCTGGGATGAAATCAAAGGCAATGCCGGGACCGCGCGGTTGAAAATCGACACCACCGATGCTGCCGAGTACAACCGGCAAGGGAGAGATTGTGTAATTGTCCGACCCTTCATAGCTGGGGCCAACCGCTACGCCGCCGCCGACGGTCACATAATCGCCATCAAAAACGGATCGTTCGACCGGGACCGTCGCCGGACCTTCCTGTGCCAGCAGCGGAGACGACAGGCCCAGACCGACAGAAAGGAGCACGGCCTGGCGAATTAGGTTAGAATGTTTCAAGACTGATTCCCGGTTTGTTTGCGCATCAGGTCAACGCGCAGAGGGGGTAACTGTTCCATCACTGCCAGAATATGCCGATCTACCAAGGAAAAAGGATGCGATCAGAGGATATAGTTCATCTTCACAGCATAGTGCGCGTCCTCTTCGCCAACGACGAATTGGGAGGATTCAAACTTTGGCGGGCCCATGCGGATTTTCGGATTGCGGGAGAAACCGAAGCCCTCGCGCGGCAGAAACAACCGCATATCCATTTTGCCGTTGGCATTTTCGTCATGGATCAGCGCCACGGCATAGGTGCCGGGTTTCACACCTTCAATCTGGATATTGCCGGCACGGGCGGCCGAGACCTTCATTTTGCGCGCTTTTGCGTCCTTGCCGCAATCGGGAAAATATTTCGGATCGGTACTGAGACAGACCAGAACATTGCCCTTTTCGGACCGCAGGCCGGTAATCGCAATATCGATCGAAGCCGAGATCGCCGGGGCCGTGGCAACCGGGCTTTCACTCGCGGACGCGCTGGCTCCGAGCAGTAGGGCCGACGCCGCTGCCAAGGTTGGCAAGCCCGATATCCGTGCCGCAAAAGCGGTCCCAAAAGCGAAAATATAACCCATAATTACCTCTGTACAATTCGTGATGCTTTTCATGATGGGTCGCGGTTATCAGCCACTGCCCCAATCTTCCCTGAACAAGCCAGCGTGGAAACATCTCCCAGCCCATATGATTGGAGACGCCCATAACCGTCATCACCAGCAATACCAAACCCAAAACGCCAACATGAATCGGTATCGCGATGACCAGAGCCGGAATGACAACAGCGCCGCTGATCGCCTCGACCGGGTGAAAGCTCATCGCTGCCCATGCGGTTGGTGGCCGGCTGTCATGGTGCACCGCGTGCGCGATCCGGAACCATTGCGGCCGGTGAAAAAGCCGGTGGGTCCAGTAGAACCAAGTATCGTGGAGAAAGAGATAGAGGAACAGCGACAGCGGTAAATACCACAATGGGTACATATCGACGTCTGTGTAAATCCTTGTCCAGCCGGCATTCTGCCAGCCCCAGGCGACAATACCGGCGGGGATGCCGTAGATCGCGGCGGACAGCAGCGACCAGCGGATCTCGCGACCGATCTGCGGTTTCAGACGGTCATATTGACCCGGCCGTACCCGTCCGGTCAGCCACGCGAAAAAGCCGCTGCTGAGAAGGTAGCGCCCGCCCACGATCGCGGTCATGGCAAGCGCGGAAAGCAGGATGGCAGGGGCAAATTGCATGACATTGGAATATGGCGCGGATCGCGGGGGAGCAAGGGGTAATGCAAGAAGCTGCTACATACTATCAGACAGGCTTTCCCCTGCCCGTGCCATCGGCTAAAGCATCGAGATGCCGAAGCAAGCGCGTTCCTCCCGACCCTATGATCTGGCTATAGCTGGCGGCGGACTGGTCGGCGGCCTGGTGGCGATGGCACTATTGAAATTGAGGCCCGATCTGGAGATTGCCCTGATCGAGGCCGAGGATCATTTTGGTGGCAACCATATCTGGTCCTTTTTCGAAAGCGATGTCGAACCGGAACACCGCTGGCTGGTCGACCCGCTTATTTCCCGACAATGGGACAGCTATGACGTGCATTTTCCGAAATATAGCCGCAACCTGAGCAACGGCTATTTCTCGATCGAATCAAAAAATCTCGATCGGGCCTTGCGCAAGCAGTTGCCGGCCTCGGGGCTGAAAACCGGTCAGCAAGCCAAGATGGTCAAGAAGGGTCTGGTGACGTTGGCCAACGGTTCAGAGATCGCCGCTAAGGCGGTGCTCGATGTCCGCGGCAGCGGCGATGTCTCGGCGCTGGATATCGGCTGGCAGAAATTTTGCGGCCAGATGCTGCAATTGAAAGAACCGCACGGACTGGAGCGGCCGGTGATCATGGATGCGACGGTCGAACAGATTGACGGGTACCGGTTCATCTATTGCCTGCCGTTCGGCGACAGGCAAATTTTCGTCGAAGACACCTATTATGCGGATACCGCAGATCTCGACAGCGCAATCTGCCATGACCGGATCGCCGCCTATGCAGCGGATCAGGGGTGGCAGGTCGAGGCGGTGCTGAGCGAGGAAAAAGGGCAGCTTCCGGTCATTTATGGCGGTGATTTCGAAGCCTTTTGGCATGCCAACCAGGGCGTCGACGCGCGAGCCGGAGCAAGGGCGGCGCTGATCCAGCCGATAACCAGCTATTCGCTGCCGATGGCGGTAAAAACCGCGATCCTGATCGCCGAAATGTCCGATATCAGTCAGAAGAAACTGGATGAAATGTTACGCAATCTAGCTCAGAACCATTGGAAAAACGGGAAATTTTACCGTATGCTGTGCGCATTCCTGTTTCTTGGTGCGGATCCCGACAAGCGCTACAAGACGCTGGAACACACCTACATGAAGGACGAAAAACTGCTTGAGCGCTTCTATGCGGGCAAGTCCACCCGGCTGGATCAGGCCAATCTTTTGACCGGCCGACCGCCGATTCCGGTTTTCCGCGCCATCCCGCTATTGCTGAAATATAGATGAGTATGACTGTTTTATGAGTGACCGTGCAAAATCCCAGAATGAACTGTTCAAGAAAGCGGCCGTGATCGGCTCCGGCTTCGGTGGCCTGGCGCTCGCCATCCGGTTGCAGTCGGCCGGCATCCAGACGACTATCCTGGAAAGCCGCGACAAGCCGGGCGGCCGGGCCTATTACTGGGAAAAGGAAGGCTTTATCTTCGACGGCGGGCCAACCGTGATTACCGACCCGGATTGCCTGACGCAATTGTGGGAGCTAACCGGCCACGACATGGCCAAGGATATCGAGCTGATGCCGGTATCGCCCTTCTACCGGCTCAACTGGCCGGACGGCACCAATTTCGATTATGTCAACGATCCGGAAGAGCTGTACGCCAATATTGCCGCGATCGAGCCCGACGATGTCGAGGGCTACAAGAAGTTCCTCGAATATAGCGGCGGGCTGTACGAGGAAGGCTATATCAAGCTGGGCACCAAGGCGTTTCTCGATTTCAAGTCGATGATCAAGGCGGCACCGGCACTGATGAAATATGAAGCCTATCGATCGGTCTATGCCAAGGTCTCCGGTTTTGTGAAGAACGAGAAATTGCGCGAATTCCTGTCCTTCCAGTCGCTACTGGTCGGTGGCAATCCGATGAAGACCAGCGCCATATACGGCCTGATCCACAAGCTGGAACGGCTCGGCGGCGTCTGGTTTGCCAAAGGCGGAACCAATATGCTGGTCGCCGCCATGGTCAAGCATTTCGAGCGGATCGGCGGGGTCATCCGGCTGAACGACCCTGTGACGAAAATTGACACGATCGGCGACCGGGCCTCGGGCATCACCTGCCAATCCGGTTGGAGCGAGACATTCGATGCCGTCGCCTCCAATGCCGATGTGGTGCACAGCTACCGCGACCTGCTCGGCCACAAGCACCGCAGCAACACGGTCAGCGGAAAGCTGTTGAAGAAGAAATATTCGCCGTCGCTGTTTGTTGTCCATTTCGGCCTGAAAGGGAGCTGGCCCGGCATACCGCACCATATGATCCTGTTCGGGCCACGCTACAAAGGGCTGCTGGAAGATATTTATGACAACGGCGTGCTGCCCAGCGATTTTTCGCTCTATCTGCACCATCCGACAGTTACCGATCCGGAAATGGCACCCGAGGGCCACAGCACCTTCTATGTGCTGGCACCGGTGCCACATCAGGGCAAGCTGCCGATTGACTGGGAAAAAATGGGGCCGATTTACAAGAAACGCATACTCGATGAAATCGGCCACCGGCTGATCCCCGACATTCACGACCGTATTGTCACCAGCTTTCACTATACGCCGCAGGATTTCGGCACTGACCTCAATGCGCATCTCGGCAGTGCGTTCAGCCTCGAGCCGTTGCTGACGCAAAGCGCCTGGTTCCGGGTGCACAACCGGGACGATGTCATCGACAATCTCTATTTTGTCGGTGCAGGGACGCATCCGGGTGCCGGTATTCCAGGTGTTGTGGGCAGCGCAAAGGCGACGGCAGAGCTGATGCTGGAGGATATGGAATGATTATTTATTCGGGTCATCCGGAACCTGTCGAGGAACAGTCGTTGCCTAGCCGACGCATTTCGTCACACTCAGTGCAAACGGCTTTCCATTCGTCGCCATCATGAATCGTACCAATCTCGTCCTTCACGCCCGAACCAGCATCGAACGCGGATCGAAATCCTTTTCCCGTGCATCGAAGCTTTTTGGCCGGCAGACGCGGGAGCGGGCATGGCTGCTCTATTACTGGTGCCGCGCCTGCGATGATCTGGCCGATGGCCAGGATCATGGTCACGGCATGTCCGCGGTTGCCAATCCGGACAAGACCATCGCCGCGATGCGGATGATGACGGCGCGGGCGCATGGCGGCGAGCAGACCGGCAATCCGCCCTTCGATGCCTTTGGCGTGGTCGCGCAGGAATGCAATATCCCGAAAAAGCTGGCGGACGACATGATCGACGGCTTTGCCCTGGACGCGCGCGGGTGGCGGCCCGAGACCGAGGACGACCTGCTGCAATATTGCTATCATGTTGCGGGCGCGGTCGGGTGCATGATGGCGATCGTGATGGGGGTCTCTGCCCGCAATCACGAAGTGCTGGACCGCGCCTGCGATCTGGGGCTGGCGTTTCAACTCGCCAATGTGGCCCGCGACGTGGCCGAGGATGCGCAGGCCGGACGCTGCTATCTGCCGCAAAAGTGGCTCGCCGAAGCCGGCATCGACTCCGACCATATCCTGGAGCCGGACCATCGAGAGGCGCTAGTCGGGCTGGTCAACCGGCTGTGCGGTCTGGCAGAAGAATATGAAGCCTCCGCACGAGTGGGCGCATCAAGCCTGCCCTTCCGTTCGCGCTGGGCGGTGCTTGCCGCTGCCGGCATTTACGGAGATATCGCCCGGGCGATCCGGAAGAGCGACGGCGCCTCGCTCGACCATCGCATATACACGAGCAAGGGGACGAAACTGGGCTGGATCGTAAAAGCCGTTGGCCAGGCGCTGATAAATCCGGCCCGACGCGACCGCCAAGGCCTGTGGACGAGAGAGCGCACGGTTTAGCCGCCTAGTGGCTGGCTCCGTTTTCCGAAACATATTTGCCGATCCGCTGCACCGCCTCATCGAACAGATTTTGCGAACAGCACAGCACGCCCAGCGCCTTGCCGTGAGTACCATTGTAGACCAGGTCTTCGCCCAGTGCATTGGTGACGCTGGCACCCGCTTCGGCGGCGATGACATGGGCTGCGGCGATGTCCCATTCGTGGCCCCAGCGCGTGGATGCGACGACATCGGCGCGGTCATCCGCAACCATCGCCATTCTGAGCGCGATACTGTTCGGCTTTGACACCGCAGTAAGCTTCATTTCCGGCGGCAGGCTTTCGGCAGGGATACGGCAACCTTCATATTGCCGCCGGTGGGTGGCAGCCAGCGTCCGGCCATTGACCGTGGCGGATTGGCCCGCCCTGCCCACCCAGATTTCGTTCATCGCCGGCGCAACAAGGACCCCGAAAACAGGGGCCTCCTTTTGTACCAAGGCCACGGACACGCACCAGCCGGTCTTGCCGGCGACATAATCCTTGGTGCCGTCGATCGGGTCGACCACCCAGGTCAGCTCATCGCCGGCGCCGCTGTGATCAATATGCGTTTCCTCGGACAGCCAACCTGCCGAGGGAACAAGCTTTTCCAGTTCACCGCGCAAAAAACGGTCCACCGCCAGATCGGCATCGCTGACAATCTGTCCCGGCGATTTTTCCCAGATTTTGGATTCCTTCCTGCCCAGCGTCCAGTGGCGCATGGCCAGCGCACCGCCCGCTTCGGCAATCGCAATCACACGGTCAAAATCGATTCCAGCCAAGAGTTTCTCCATTCGCCCGGCGCTTGTTGATGAGCGCTTCCGGTCCGATAAGCGTGGTTCGACGGGCACACCACTAACGGATTTGTTCAGCCGCCCGCCACCGTCATGCTGTCGGTGCGCAAAGTTGGCACATTCACGCTGTAACGATATGCCAGATCGTTGGCAGCAACCAGACTGCCGAACATGTCTTTCAGGTTGCCGGCTATGGTAATTTCCGAAATCGGTGATCCGATCTCGCCATTCTCTATCAGGAAGCCGCTGGCTCCCCGACTGTAATCGCCGGTGACCGGGTTGACGCCCATGCCGATCAGTTCGGTGATATAGACGCCCTGCTTGATATCCTTGATCAGATCGGCCTTGCTGACCGAGCCATTGCCCATGTGCAAATTGGTCACGCTCACGCCTGGTGCGCCGCCAACACCACGAGAAGCATGGCCGGTTGGCTGCAGGCCAAGCTGACGCGCCGATGCGCTCTCCATGATCCACTGGGTCAGCCGGCCGCTGTCGATCAACTTGGTCTTGGAGGTCGGAAGGCCCTCGCCGTCAAAGGCCTTGGACCGCAATCCACGCTTGCGATGCGGGCAGTCGATAATGGTCAGCGCGCTGTCAAACACCTGAGTATCGAGCGCATCGAGCAGGAAGCTGGTCTTGCGCGCTATGGCGCTACCCGAAATGGCTCCGACAAGATGGCCGAGCAAGCTGTTGCCGACACGGGGATCGTAGACAACGGGCATGGCTCCCGATTTGAAATGTACCGGGTTGAGTCGTGATACGGCGCGCTCGCCTGCTTCCCTTCCGATGTTCTCGGCCGACTCCATATCCTCCAGAAAGCGCACGCTGTCATAGGCATAGTCGCGCTCCATGCCGTCACCGGCGCCGGCGATAACGCTGGCGGACAGGCTATAGCCGCTGGTGGAATAAGCACCGGAAAATCCGTGGCTGGTAGCGAGTGCAACGATGCTCCGACCGGCGCTGGCGCCGCCACCTTCGCTGTTGGTGACGCCCTCCACCGATCGCGCGGCGTCTTCCGCCTTCAGCGCCAGTTCACGCAACAGTTCCGGTTCGGGGTCCTGTCCGTCATCGCCTTCAATCGAAGGCGCTTCCGATTTCAGTAGCAGTTCTTGGGGCGCGAGACCGGCAAATTGGTCTTCCGGCGCCTCCTTGGCCATATCGAGCGCCCGCCCGACCAGCGCGGAAAGGATTGCCGGGTCCATGTCGGAGGAAGAGACGGTCGCCGAGCGTTTTCCGACAAAAACCCGGAGGCCGATTTCCTCGCCCTCGGACCGTTCGACATCTTCCAGATTGCCCAGCCGCATCTGCACCTGGGTGGAGGCGTCACAGACATAGATCGCATCGGCGGCATCTGCGCCGGCTTTTTTGGCTTGGGAAATGAGGGCGTCGGCGCGGTCCTGCGCCTCGGAAGGTTTTAGCATGTGCCGGACATAGGTGCGGCACCGTGCAAGGTCAACGATCTGCTATCAAATCGAAAAGAAACGGCGAGGGCGTATCAGAGGATCGTCGCTAAGATCTTGATCACTCCGACAAAAACAAAGGGAAGCCCAACCGCCAGAGCCCATAGCAGAATCTGGTCGGCCCGGAATTTTGCGGCGAGGCTCTGTTCGGACAGGCCGCTGTTGCCCATCGTTCTCCAGCGTTTTTCAAAGTTGCGGCAAAAGGGAATGATGACGGCCACAAGCAGGACCAGTCCGAAATAGGGGGCGATCGACATGCCCCGGGTTTCGATGAAGCCAAGCACGAAAAAAATCTGCATCATCGTGTAAAACAGCAATGCGGCCGCGCAATTGTTGCTCATTTTCTTGTCCCAGCGGATACCACCCTGCTGCACGTCCTGACGCGCGCGATGTTCGCTGACCGATTTTCGAGATGCTGCCGCAACCATTTCCATTCCCCTCAGAATTTCAATCAATCGCCGGAAGTTTGCCCCCGTGCGATCAGACCAACACTATACCCTATTTATCGCAAAAGCCAAATAATCGGTTTTACCGCATATAATGTCGGAAATATGCGCTTCTGCTTGCCATAAATTGCGATATGAGACAGAATCAGTTTTTATTCGAAATCGAAATTCGGGGCTTTCTCATGACCATATCTCTTGCCGATCCGCTGACCCTTCCTTGTGGAGCCACCCTGCCCAACAGGATCGCCAAGGCCGCGATGACCGAAGGCATGGCGACCCCGGACGGGGTGCCCACGCCAGAGCTGGAACGACTCTACGCGCTCTGGTCCGACGGCGGTGCGGGTATGTTGCTGAGCGGCAATATCCAGATTGACCGGAACCATCTTGAACGCCCCGGCAATGTTGTCATCGACGGCCCGGCCGACGACGCGATGATGGCGGCGCTGAAAAACTGGGCGGCGACCGCAACCCGCAACGGCAATCATTTCTGGGCCCAGATCAGCCACGCCGGCCGCCAGACGCAAAGCAACGTCAATGCACATCCGAAGGCCCCCTCTGCCGTAAAACTCGGACTACCCGGTGGACAATTTGGCGAGCCAGTGGCGCTCACCATTGCAGAGATCAAGGAACTGGTAGATCGCTTCGCCCTGGCGGCAAAAACCTGCCAGGCAGCGGGCTTTACCGGCGCGCAGATCCATGCCGCGCATGGCTATCTGCTGAGCAGCTTCCTCAGTCCGCGGTCCAATCAGCGGACAGACGAATATGGCGGCAGTCTGGAAAACCGGGCGCGCTTTCTGCTTGCCGCGGTCACCGCGACCCGTGCCGCGGTCGGGCCGGATTTTCCGATCTCGGTCAAGCTGAACAGCGCCGATTTCCAGAAAGGCGGGTTCAATTTCGATGATAGCTTGCAGGTGGTACAGTGGCTGGAGAACGCCAGCGTCGATCTGGTCGAGATCTCGGGCGGCACCTACGAACAGCCGGCGCTGATGGGTGCGGACGGTATCGAGGAGAAGGAAGAGCAGAATCTCGCCCCGTCGACCAAGGCACGCGAAGCCTATTTTGTCGATTTCGCAAAGGCGATGCAGGACGCGGTCAAGGTTCCGTTGATGGTGACTGGCGGTTTCCGTACCCGCGCTGCCATGGAATCCGCGCTCGCCAGTGGCGCCGCCGACCTGATCGGTCTGGGACGCCCGATGTGCGTAACGACCGACGCGCCGAAGCAACTGCTAGCAGGAGTGGAGGCATTGCCACGGTACGAGGACCGCCTCCGGCTGCTCCCCGACTGGCTGGACTTTTTGATGCGGTTCCAGTTGGTAAAGGCCGTCGCAAGCTTCGCCGTCATCTTCTGGTTCTATGAACAGCTTGAAAATCTGGGCAGGAGCGGCAAGACCGATCCCCGGCTCAGCGTCTTCAAGGCCTTCCGCGCTGTCGAAGCGCGCAACAAGCGGATACTGGCGGCGCGCAGTCCGGCCTGACCGCACTCAGATATTGGTGCTGGTCGGAATCTGGCTCGGCTGCAGATAGACATAGGGATGCATCCGCCGCTGGTTGCGCGCAATAATCCGTGATTCGACTGCCCGCAATCCTGCCTGGAAACGCGCCAGCGGGCCTTCATCGCCGGTGATTGACGGATCCTGAAACCAGCTTTGATAGGGAAAGCGGTTGGTGCGATAGTCTCCGAGCGGCCGGTAATAGACCGAGCCCAGCAGTTCCAGCGACGACAATTGCAGCAACCCCAGCGACATCGGCGGCATATAGTCGAGCCATTCGGCTTTGCTGTGACCCTTTTGTTCGGTGGGCGCAGCCGTCCAGCCCGCCCCGGTGACGGCCGGGGCAAAGGTCATGATCGTACGCTGCGGAAAATTGACCGCTGCATGCTGAGCGCTGGCGGTGAATATGATCATCGTGCACACGTCGACCAGCTGGGCGCGGGAAGTAATCGGCTTGAACCCGACAATATGGCCCTCCGAAGCGATCGATGCGGCCCATTGCGCCAGCTCTGTATCCCCGGTCACGGCCTCGTCATCACAATAGTAGATGTTGATATATTGCTCGGCCCAGTCGTGGATTGCGTCCCAGACCAGCAGCGCGTCGTCGCGGTAAGCATAGTCCGGCAGCCTGGCCGCATCGGCGACCTTCCGTTCGGCAAAATCGACCGGCGTCATTTTCTTGTAGAAGTCGAAACGCAGGCGCGCCTGCACAGCGGCGAGCTGGCTGGACTCAATCGTGCCGCCGAAAAAGTCGTCGATCGGGCCGCCCTTGTTGATCAACGTTTCTACCGCGAGATTGTTGATGAACAAGGTACCTTCAAAATGCGGTACAAGTAGCGACCAGAGCGGGTGGATTTCGGCGAGGTTGCGGCGGGTAGCCACGGCTATCGCCTCGCTGACCAGATGGGTGCCGGCGAGATGGACAAACAGTTCATGATAGTTGCAGTCGGCAACCTGGACGACAGATTTGGCCATTTCCCAGCCCCATTTTTCGGATGCAGAAACCGTCGGCGTCATCACCGGATATTGGCCTGGGTCCTGTCCACACTGGATCGCAACCGGCTTGATCGACGATCCGCCCTGCGGAACCGCAAACAGTGCCATCGGACGATAGACATATTTTGCATGCCCTTTCCAAACACCGGCAACAAGTACCTCCAGATCCTTGTAATCACAGAGATATATGCGACCATCGGCGAGTGCATCGGCAAGATTTTCGCCGCCCATGACAGCGGCATATTGCGCCGGCGTGACCGGAAATCTGTCGGGAATCCGGTCAATGCCCTGAATCAACATCGGATTGGGGCCAGCCACGCGCAAGCGAGCGAACTCGTCATCATCCTGGAAGGTATAGGCGATACCCGGAACCGGAAGCGTCTGGTACAGGTCGCGATACGCCTCGATCGAGCGCGTGTCTGCGGCATCCTCCGCCTTGAGCACGTCAGTAATCACCGTGATGATATCGCGCAGGGCACTGTCATGTGCCTTGAGCGCGTCGATATCCGCGCCCTCCACCGCCTGCACGATACTGCTTTCCAGACCAGGACCAGCTTCGTCGACCCGATGCTTCTCGCGCAGCGTCTCTACTCTCTCCCGGATTTCCTGCGCCTCGGCCAGCGCGTCCCGAATGATATCCTGGGCCGCCTCGCTGAGGCCGGCGAAGATCGGATGCAGCCGGACAGCGGCGATATTCTCCAGTATCGCGATACCCACTTCGAGCACCTTGAACCACCATTCGATCGACGGCTGGTCATCGGCGGGGACCTGCGTGGCGAGCGGCACACCCGGCAAAGTGGCGATGTCCGTTGTCCATTGATAAACTGTCGAGGTGGCGTTGATCTGTTCCCGGCGCTGGGCACGCTGTTCGATACTGTCGTTCTGCGGCAGGCTGGGACGGGTCGCGCCGCGCTTAACGTCTTCCGAAGAGAGATTGGGCTGCGTGGCAAACGACCGGGCATTTTCAACGGACATGATGGCTCCTAACTTGAATTTCACAATGCCCCCTTAACCCGTTCATGGTTAATCCTGAGTAAAAGGAACGCCGGAAAATCTGCAGAAAACCGTCAGCGAGCTGCCCAACAATCTTTAAGAGAAGGCTTAACGTCACGTTTACATTTGATTGCTAGCTTCACTCCATGCAGTCAGCCATTCGATCGTTCCTGCAAAGGCTCATCCCGCCGATCCCGGACGCTGTCCGGGACGAATTCGCGATTTTGAGCGCCACGCGCCTGCAAAACCAGTCTCGGGCGCTGTTTCTGGCGATGTTCCTGACCATTCCCTTCGTCATCTATGCGTCCAGTGTTGGTGCCGAACCATGGATCCGCTATGGTATGCCGCTGGCGATGGCGAGCTGCTGCCTGATCGGATATATTTCGCTGATCAAGGACCGCAATGCCTCGGGCAGTCCGGATCTGGCGCGAAAATTCATTGCCGAAGCGACTTTCTTTTCCGCAACGATCTGCGTCCTGGTGAGCATCTGGTGTGTGCTTGGCTTCGTCCATGCCCCAGCCGACATGCGGCTGTTTTATCCGTTCACGCTCGCCATGGGTTCGCTCACCACCATCTATACGCTGGCATCCATCCGGCTAGCGGCAATTCTCAATATCATCATCGGGATATTGCCGATCACGATCATACTGCTTTTGTCTGGCGATGCCGTAGGCTGGTCTGCAGCGGCCAGCCTGATCATGGTGACAACCTTTCTCTATCGGCTGATCACCCAGCAAAACGACCAGTCGATCCGGCTACTGGTGCTACAGCACGAAATGCGCCAACTGGCACATACCGATCCGCTTACAGGCCTGTTCAACCGCCGCGTATTGTCAGACCATCTGGAACAGCAGATTGCAGCGCAAGATCACGATCGCGCCTTTACCGTAGCGTTGATCGATCTGGACGAGTTCAAGCCGATCAATGACCAGTTCGGCCATCCTGTCGGCGACCAGTTGCTGGTCGAAGTGGCAAGCCGCCTGCAGCAAGCATGCGGCAAAAATGGCATTGTCGCGCGCATGGGCGGCGATGAGTTTGCCATTTTGCTATCGCCGGATTCGGTCATTTCCAGCGAGGCCTGTGCAGACCATATGCTGGCTGCCCTGGTCCCTCCCTGTACGGTTCAGAATCATGTCATTCGTATTCAGGCGAGTATCGGCATTGCCAGTTGGCCAAAGGACGGGATGACAGCGAACAGCCTGTTCGAGACCGCGGACAAGCGGCTCTACGCCTTGAAAAACAATGAGGGAAAGACACCGGAGACCGAAAAGAAAATGGCCTCCGGGACACACCGATCCATCTAGCCACCGGGTCCCGGCGGTTATCCGAATACCCAGTAATCATCCGCGCATCGGTTCTCAAACCGCCGTTTGCCATATTTGAACAGGCTAGCGCGTTCCAGCGCCAAATACCGTTGCAACGGTCGACTCCAAACCGTCCGCATTCAACCCGGTTTCGAGCGCTGCCAGTTGGCCGGTACACTCATTCCTGGAATAGGCAACGGCCAGTTCCCCAATATCTTCTGCCGCTGTTCCGGCCGGGATGATGGAGATTAGGCTCGCCGTATCATCCGCCACATTGACGATGGCATAATCGCCTGCCGGTGCGGCATCGAACGGCTCCGGCCAGGATTTGCTCTGCTCATACATATCAAATGTGAGTTCGATCTCCCGGCTGTCGGACTGACGGACGATTTTTACCGTCTCCGGACTGTCCGCAGAAGCCCGCCAAAGCTGCAGGCTTGCCTGCGGTAGAATACAGATATTCTCACTTTTGGCGATGTCGATGTCGTTGAACTGACGACCACGTATGGCTGGCGCGGGGACCGCATAGGCATAAGTAGTTGTTTCGGTGCTACCGCCACCATCCGGCATCGCTTGCGGCATTGGTGCATCATAGGCGACTTCCGGTAGCGCGATGTCGGCCGGATAAGGAGCCGGGAGCGCGGAAGCCAATCCCGGAGACGGTGGCGGCGGCGGTGCCGGTGAAGGCGGCGGTTCGGTAGTGCGAACGGCACCTGTTCTGGCCCTCGCGGCACCTCTTTCGCGACGTACATTTGCCATGCTTGAACCCGACGACCTTCCTCTTGCTGCACCGGACGCAACAGCAGAGTCGCCGGTAATGAAATTCAGGATGCTGTCGAGGATAGAGACCGAACTGCGCTCTTGAATCGCCCGGTTAATCGGGTATTTCCCTGGTCCGGGAAAGGTACGGCGGACATTGTCAACCAATATGGTCACTTTGTCTCCCCGCCCGAGCAGCAAGATTGCATCTTTTCGAAGAGTTTTACCTTCCGGATAGGAGTCAGCCGCGCCACCGCTTGAAGCAACGACCCGCGCTTGGGCATATACCGCAGTCGACGACACGACCATGCCGAAAGACCCGATGACCGCTATAATTGCCTTATTTGGTGTCGAAAACATAACTGCCCCCCGGGCCTGCAGCCAGCAGTCTATCACAAAATTGTGCAAATGCCACATCACCACTTCGGCTTTCTTTGAGAGCCAATAGCCGGTCCAATGCATCAGCCCTTCCGCCATCAAATTCGGCATAAATCCGGTTGGACTGTTCGGCAAAATTGCGGTCCACCTCGTCAACCGGCTGAAGGACTGCGATCGGCGTTGATCGTCCCGACAAAGCCACACGTCCCAGATGAAGAAACGGGCGTGCAGCGCGAAGTTGCTTCGCGACGTCTTCGCTGATCAAAATTCCAGTGCCGGTTTGCTTGTTTGCGCTTTCGAGACGAGCAGCGGTGTTCATCGCGTCTCCCAATGCGGTATATTGAATCCGGTCATCGCCCCCAAAATTACCGACAATCGCTTCACCAAAATGCAACCCAACACGCGTTATCCCGATCGGCGGCACATCTGCGGGCGCCGCCTTGCGAAACGCCTCCCCGCATTCCCACATCGCAATCGCGCAGTCGATTGCCCGCTCCGCGTCACCGGGTCGAGATATGGGAGCCCCCCAAAAGGCAACCACCGCATCACCAACAAATTTATCAATGGTACCGCCATGATCCAGCACAACTTCACTCAGCCGCTGAAGATAATCATTGAGCAATGCGGCAACGGTTTCCGGCGGTATGGCGTGACTGAGTTTCGTGAACCCCTGCAAATCGCTGAACAAGGCAAAAATTTCGCGTTTTTCACCCTTCAAGGTCAATTTTTCAGGATCGGCCAATATCTGCCTGGCGACTTCATCGGGCAGATATTTGCCGAGCGCTCCCTGCGCAAACCGGCGCTTGTCCTGACCGATGGATTTGGCGAGGCTGTTGGCAACCATATAGGATAATATCCAGCTGGTGATCCAGCCGAAGGCGGGAATGGCAAGCGTATCATAGTCCAGCCAGTGGAGCAGAAAGGGCAAGGCAACCAACAGCAGAAACTGTACAAAAAGCGCTGACGCCAGGCGCTTGTTGGACATTTCCGAGAAAGCGGTCAGGCAGGCGATTGCGATGATGACGAGGCTGATCAAGGCAATCAGCCATGTCGGCATGGCCGTTGACCAGTTATCGTCCAGAATCTGCGCCAGCATGTGGCCGTGAACATCCACGCCGGCCATCATCCTACCGCGATCGATAATCGATATAGGCGTGCGAAACACATCGCTGCCGGGCACATCAAGACCGATCAGCACATATTTTCCGGCAATGATCGATTTGAGTTGCCGCTGCGAAAACCGGTTCTGGAACTCGTTCAGCGATATTTTGAGAAACACGCTGTCATCCTGCACATATAGCGGCCGGCGATAGTTGATCGCCTGCCCTCCCCGATCATAGTCCGCAGGTCTGCCAACCAGCGCATGGGCAAATGGCGAATAGCCGCGCGGATTGGCGGCGGGCCAGGCCCTGACCACCCTGCCGACATCCAGCGGCAGGCTGACATCCACGCTTTCGGCGCCATTAGCAGTGGCGCGCCGGTGAAATTGCCGCTCAATTTCTGCCGCTTTTTGCGATACTTCGGGATCATACCAGGCGGATTCACTTTCTGCAGCCGCACTGATCATGGCTATCTTGACCGGCATATCCAGCGCCGTGATCGCCTGCAAGAGCGTCTCATCGGAGGCGGTGGTCTGATCATAGATAAAATCCAGCGCCACAGCGCGCGGATTCATATCCTGCAAATCGACCAGAGTTTCTGCCAGCAAATCCCAGTTTAGCGGCGAATATTGCTTGCTGTCGAAAACCGTTTTCTCGTCATAGGTGAGGATGACAATTCTGTCATCCTGATCGATTGTTTCCATCAACAAACTGGCGCGCAGGTCGTATAATATGGATTCCGCATCCCGGAAAACCGGTGCCGACCAGCTGATCAGGGTGATCAGAAATATGATCACCAGCAGAGATAGTGCAGCGACAATGCGCGCGGCGCCAACTTCCCCCATGAATTTTTTGGCGCGCTCTTTCAAATCGCTGGCCCCTTCCCCCGGCCGCAACGATACGGTCTCGCGGACCGCCGGTAAAGCCCTGAACAGGCCCTAGTCCAGTTCCTCTTCCCGGAGCGCCTTGCGGTCCAGCTTGCCGATCATGGTTTTGGGCAGGCTGTCACGGACCACGACATCGACCACCCGTTCGTGCTTGCCGAGTTGCGGGTTCAGCCAGTCTTTCAGTTCATCACCGGTGACGGCCATGTCCGGTTCCAGCGCGACATAGGCCTTGGGGCTCTCGCCGCGATAGGCGTCGGGAACACCGATCACCAAGGCTTCCTTGACCGAGTCATGCTTGTAGAGCACTTCTTCGACCTGGCTCGGGAAGACCTTGAAGCCGCCGACCGCGATCATGTCCTTCAGCCGGTCGACGATCTTGATATAACCGTCCTCGTCGATCGTCGCGACATCGCCGGTACGCAGAAAACCGTCGACGAACACCTTTTCGTCTTCCTCCGGCAGATTCCAGTAGCCCTGCATTACCTGTGGTCCGGAGAATACCAGTTCCCCCGGCTCGCCTTCGGGAGCGCCTTTTGTCGGATCGCCCTTGTCGACGAGCTTGACCAGTGTCCCCGGCACCGGCTGGCCGATCGTTCCTGCCTTGTTCAGCCCCTCATAAGGATTGGCGCTGACCACACCGCAGCTTTCGGTCAGGCCATATCCTTCCACGAGCTTGGCACCGGTCTTTGCCTCGAATTTCTTCTTGAGCTCCATCGGCAGGGGTGCGCCACCCGAAACGCAGACCTTGAGCGACGAGAAATTGGTCTTGTCGATATCGGGATGGTCGAGCAGCGCCTGATACATGGTCGGCACGCCCGGCATGGCAGTGATCCTGGTGCGGGTGATTGCCTTCAGCGTCTGTTTGGCATCAAAGCGCGGCAGCATGACAATCTCCCCACCCCGCTCGACCGTGCGGTTAAGCACGGCGCTGTTGGCAAAGACATGGAAGAAAGGCAGTACACCCATCAGCCGGTCGGTCTCGTCGATATAGGGGTCGATGCCGTTGATCTGGCGCGCGTTGGCGGTCAGGTTCTGGTGGCTGCACATCGCGCCCTTGGGTACACCGGTGGTGCCGCCGGTATATTGCAGCAAGGCAATATCCTTGTCGGGCCGGATATTGGGCGCCTTGTAGTTGCCGGCATTGTCAATCAGGTCCGAAAAGGGCGTGATCCGGTCATCATCGGGCTGCGGGCTGTTCTCCTTGCGCCGGAACAGCGCGTAGAACAGCGCCTTTCCCGCCGGCAGCGCACCGCCAACGCTCCCCACCACCAGCCGTTCGAGACTCGACTGTTCGAGCACCTGGTAGGCGGTCGGAAACAGCGCCGTTGCCGAGAGGGTGAACAGGATTTTTGTACCGCTGTCCTCGACCTGGTGATTCAGTTCATCGACCGTATAGAGCGGCGAGAAATTGACGACCGTCGCGCCGATCGCCATCGCCCCATAATAGGCGCTGACATAATGCGGAACATTGGGCAGAAACAGGCCGATCCGGTCGCCTTTGCCAATTCCCAGATTCTGAAGCCCCTTGGCCACGCGGACCACGCCGGATGCGACTTCGCTGTAGCTATATTTGCGACCCATGAAATCCAGTAAATTGGCATCACCGCGCCGGCCGGCAGACCGGAAGAACATTCCGGGCATGGACAGCGGCGGATAAAACTGGTCCCACTGGGTGGGATGATTGTAGCGCGATTTCCAGATCGGGGGCTGGTCGATATCAATATCAGTCATTGACATTCGTGTAAGTGAAGCTGGCTGAACTGACAATGAAAATTCCACGATAATAGGCTCCATTTCCATTTGCCTCCGGTGTAGGGCACGAGCCGATGGCAAAATCCGATTCCACTCCCGCAGCGAAGTCTTCGCTGGTCTTCGTGTTTCTTGTCGTGCTGATCGACATGCTCGGCTTCGGCATCATCATGCCGGTGCTGCCGGACCTGATCACCGAGATTACGGGCGACAACCTCTCGGCGGCAGCGATAGATGCCGGCTGGCTTGCCTTCGCCTATGCGGCGATGCAGTTCGTTTTCGGGCCGGTGGTCGGGAACCTGTCGGATCGCTTCGGTCGCCGGCCGGTGCTGCTGGGTGCCCTGGGCGGCTATGCCATTGCCTATGTACTGATGGGCTTTGCTCCATCGCTGCTGTGGCTGTTTGTCGCGCGGATTGTCGCCGGGATCATGGGAGCAAGTTTCAGCACTGCCTATGCCTATATCGCGGACATTTCCTCACCCGAGCGCCGTTCGCAAAATTTCGGGCTAATCGGCGCCGCATTCGGCCTAGGTTTCATCTTCGGACCGGCGCTGGGCGGACTGCTCGGCGAATATGGCACGCGCCTGCCCTTTTTTGCAGCGGGTGGACTGGCCGCAATCAACCTGGTCTTCGGATTTTTTATGCTCCGCGAAAGCCTGCCGCCTGAAAAGCGGCGGCCCTTTGAAATCAAGCGGGCCAACGCACTGGTCGCCCTGCAAGGGCTGAGCGGCCAGAATCGTGTTGTTATCTGGTATGCGGCAGCCCTCACCGTATGGATGATCGGCCACGTTGTCTATCCGATCGTCTTCGCATTTTACGCGATCGAGAATTTTGGCTGGAGCGCATTCATGGTCGGCCTTGCGCTCGCCTGTGTCGGTATCGGCGCTGCCCTGGTTCAGGGCCTGCTGATCCGGATCCTGATCCCCAAAATCGGTGAACGCAATGCAGTGATCATCGGCGCGCTCGGCATGGCGGTCAGCACCGTTGCCTATCTGGTCGCGGGACCGGACCAGGGCTGGCTGATTTTCCTCGCCATCCCCGTGGGCGCCCTGCAGGGCCTGTTCCAGCCGTCGCTCAACGGACTGATGAGCAGGGCCGTATCCGATGAAACCCAGGGGGAGCTACAAGGTGCGGTGGCAAGCCTGCAAAGTGTCGCGTCGGTCATCGGGCCACCCATGTTTACCGCCGTCTTTGCTGCCTTCACGGTTGCCGGCACCATATATTATCTGCCGGGAGCCCCATTCGCCCTGGCCGGCCTGATCGCGTTGATCGCATTGGCCATTTTCCTGCGCGGCTATGCACTTCACTGCACAAGCGGTGAAGTCCAGCCGCCACCGGATGCGCACCCGCTCGCCGACTGAGCTTGGCAGATACCGTCAGTCAGCGCTGTACCAGGCCGTGCCATCCTTCATCTCTAGCGCGGCGCGGCCGGTATATTGCAGATGGCGCAGCGTCGCCATCGCCTCGCCACTCGCCATGCCGATAACATCGGGCGTGATCGGGCGCTTGAACAGATAGGGGAAGCTGTCGACGACCCGCTTGGGACTTTCGCGCAGGCCCTGCTCCAGATCATCGAGCGCCTCGTTATGGCGCTCGGCGAGCGCATCGAGCCGCTGATGCGCGCCCAGGAACGGACGGCCGTGGGCGGGGAGGATGAGCAGATCATTATCCAGTTCGGCGCGAAACCGGTCAATACTTGCCAGCCATTCGCCCAGCGGATCGCTGGTCGGTTCGCTGAGCATCGTCGAGATATTGGAGGTGATCCGGGGCAGTATCTGATCTCCCGAGATCATCACCTTGGCCCTGTCATCGATCAGACAGGCATGTTCGGGCGTGTGGCCGTTGCCAATCATCACCCGCCATTCATGATCACCGGTGCGCAGGCGTGTGCCCTCTTCCATCCGGATATGCCCGATCGGCAGATCGGACACGGCGCGGGCAAAGCGTCCCCAGCCCTTTTTGGCAAAATCGTCGATCAGATGCTGATCCCAGCCGCAGAAGCGCCATTCGTCGAGCGCCTCTTCGGGCACGCCATCGCGCTTGTCGGCAAGCAGCATGCGGGTCAGCAGCCACTCGGTCCGGTTCATGTGCAAGGGCGCCTTGAACCGCTTGGCCAGCCAACCGGCGCAACCGACATGATCGGGATGATAATGGGTGACGATGATCTTGGTTGCGCTCTGATCCTGCAGCGCGCCCGCGTCGAACAGATGTTTCCAGGCCTCGATCACTTCCGGCATGAACAATCCGGTGTCGGCGATGGCAAAGCCAGCGCTGCCATCGGCATGGCGGTCCGCCAGCACCCAGTTGTTGATATGGCCCAGCGGGCCGGGCACCGGCGTCCGGGTCCAGCCGATACCGGGCATCAATTCGAAATATTCGCCGAATTTCGGTTCATAGTCACCGAGCGGATAGGTCAGTCCGTCCGATTCAATCGGATCGAAACCGTGATCGGCGAGCATCGCATCATAGGCGGGCGGTTTTCGGGGTGCATCCATGCCATCTGCCATAGACCTAGCATCACCGGAAAGGCAACCCGATTTAATTGACTGGTTAAACTGCTAGCGCGGCCGTCGGACTGCAGTCAATTCACCCCGACAACAAGAAGAAAGACCAGTGCCCACACGCCAAAAAAACGGCAATAGTGGCCATTTTCATCAACCGCAGCCTAGTAGATTTTCCTTCACCCATTTCCGCCTGTCCCGAAAAAATTTCCGGGGCAGTGGATGAATGATCAGCGATCCTTGAAAAGTGTTTCCGCGGTATGCTCGACGGGTGCGTCATCTTCGTCCGCTTCGCCCGACAGCGCGGCTTCCGCATCGCGTGCTGCCTGAGCGCGCTCTTCCTGCAGTTCCGCGATCAGGGCCTGCCTGTCGCCGCCCAGTTTTGCATCATCGGCCACTTCGGGTTCGATGCCGGCCTTTTTCGCCGCCTTCGCTACAACCGCATCCAGTTCGCGCTGCGAACAGAGCCCGAGGGTCACCGGATCCTTCGGTGCAATATTGGCAATATTCCAGTGCTCACGCTCGCGGATGGCGTTGATCGTCGTCCGGGTGGTGCCGATCAGCTTGCCGACCTGGGCATCGGAAATTTCCGGGTGGTTGCGAAGCAGCCAGGCAATACCGTCCGGCTTGTCCTGACGCTTGGACACCGGCGTGTAGCGGGGTCCCTTGGTCCGACGCACCTGATCGGGGCCCTTTTGGATGACCATCCGATAGTTCGGATCTTTCTCGGCCTTCTCGATTTCTTCGTGAGTCAGTTCGTGCGCCTGGACCGGATCGCGGCCGGTATATTTGGAGCTGGCCAAGTCATCGGCCATCGCGTTTACTTCGAGAATATGGATACCGCAAAACTCGGCGATCTGCTCAAAACTAAGCGCCGTATTGTCGACTAGCCAGCTTGCGGTCGCATGCTGCATAAGAGGAGTTGCTTGTTCGGCCATGATGGCGTCCTTCCAATAGCCAGCGGTTCAGCGCCAGCGGCAAGATAAAAATAAAGGGCCGCCCCCTTGCGGAGACGGCCTGTTGGAAGCTTATGTAGGATATCTGGAGGCTGTCGGCAAGATATTTGGCTAAACCCGCGCAAAAATAGCTTTGGCGAGTATCCGGCGCGACATGTGGCAATCGAGACGCCGTTCCTGCGAAACCAGACCGTCGAAAAACTGGTCGGCGCTGGCGTGCCAGCTATATTGTTCGCCAAGCGCTATGCAATCGGCGGGATCAAGGCGCAACGCGCGCTGGATCGCGATATCCAGATCGTCATACATGGCACCGCTTTCGGGCGTCAGGATGTCCACCGGACCGGTCACCGGATAAGCCGCCACCGGGGTACCACAAGCGAGCGCTTCGATGATCACCAGCCCGAATGTATCGGTCTTGCTGGGGAAGATGAACACATCTGCTCCGGCATAATAGCCGGCCAGGGCAGGACCCGTTTGCCTGCCTGCGAAATGGACCCGGGGATAGCGCACCTTGAGCCCTCCAAGTGCCGGTCCATCACCGACCACGACTTTCGATCCCGGATGATCACTGTCCAGAAAGGCCTCGATATTCTTCTCTACCGCCACTCGCCCGACATAAAGCTGGATTGGCCTGGCAAGGTGATCATATTCCGCGGGCGGTAGCACATCCGGACAGAAATTTTGCAGATCGACGCCACGGCTCCAGTGATGCACATGCGACAGGCTTTCGCTGCGCAGCTGATTGCGGACACTTTCGGTAGAGACCATGATCGTCTCGGATTTTCGGTGGAACCAGCGGATATAAGGCCAGAAGATCCGCGGTGACAATTTCGTCCTTTTGGCGAGATATTCCGGGAACTGTGTATGATAGGCCGTTGTAAAGGAACGGCCCTTTCTCCGACACCATCGGCGCGCCTGAATGCAGAGCGGGCCTTCCGTGGCCAGATGGACGGCGTCGGCACCGAAGGCCTCGATTCGCCTGCCGATGGTGCGGGCGCGAGCATAGGACAGGCGGATTTCCGGGTAGCTCGGTGCGGGAACGGAACGAAATTGATCCGGTGAAATGACCAGTATCTCGTGTCCCCGTTTCCGCAATACCCCAACGACCGTATCCAGAGTCCGTACCACGCCGTTGACCTGCGGATGCCAAGCATCGGTGACCAGCGCGATCTTCACGCCGCCTCAACCATGCTGTCTTTGACAGGTGTCAGTCGGGCCGGCTGCTCATCGCGCTGCCTGCGCGCCTCGATCTCATCGGCCCAGTGAAGAATCTGCATAGTGCCATCATCGCATTCGACCAGCGCGGTACAGCCCTCCACCCAGTCGCCGTCATTATAATATTCGATACCCCTTATATTCCGGTGTTCGGCCGTGTGAATATGACCGCAGACAACACCGTCGACGCCGCGACTTTCGGCTGCCTTGGCCACCGTTTCCTCATAGCGACCGATAAATTCGACAGCATTCTTGACCTTGTGTTTGGCCATCCTGGACAGCGACCAGTAGGGAAGATCGAACCGGTTGCGGATCTTGTTAACCAGCCAGTTCAGGCGCATCAGCGTCACATAGGCCGCATCACCGACCACTGCCAGCCAGCGATGGGCGAGCATGACCGTGTCGAACTCGTCGCCATGGAGAACCAGCAGCCGGCGGCCATCTGCGGTCTCGTGGATCGCCGACCGCCGGATTTCCACGCCACCGAAATTGAGACCGGTGAACTGACGGAACATCTCGTCATGATTGCCGGGAATATAGACGATACGGGTACCGCGCTTGGCCCGTTTCAAAATCCGCCAGATGATATCATTGTGGCTGTCAGGCCAGAAAAAACGCTTCTTCATCCGCCAGCCGTCGATGATGTCACCCACAAGATAGAGCGTGTCGCTGTCGACATGATCAAGAAAGTCGATCAGAAGATCGGCGTTGCAGCCGCGGGTGCCGAGATGGATGTCGGAAATCCAGATGGTCCGGAAGCGGGTCCGGTCCCTCGCGTGAACGCGCGGCTTGCGCTTGAGGCGCGCTTCGTAGCGATCGGCATCAAGCAGCGGAATATCGAATTTGGCAAAGGGGGGAAATTGCTTGGTCATAAAAACTCCCATGGAAACCATCCATCAGTCAGAGTCATACGCGCCGATTGTTACACGCGGATTCCCGTTTTATGAAGCTTTGGTGACGGGAATTCCGGGTTCTTGCCTCAGTTTTCCAGATATTCGCGTAGCCGCAATTGCAAATGGGGCACGGCGCAATCGCTGGCGAGAAATTCAGCGACCGGCATGACCTGCCAGTGCTGGCCTTCGTCGCCGAAGACTATATTGTCGAGGACCCGGGGTGACAGCCGGCAAACGAAAAACACCGCCGGAGCGCCGGATCCGCGCCAATTGGGGTAGGTCTGGACGCGCTCAAAGGCGTCAACCGCGATGCGAATGCCGAATTCTTCAAAGCTTTCACGGGCGACGCACTGCGCCCCGCTCTCGCCCTGTTCTCGCCCGCCGCCAGGCAGATCCAGCATGTCGGGAAAGGGAATATCCGGCCGCTTGTCCCGCCGATAGACCAAGAGCTCGTCGTCGATGAAGATTGCAACCTTGGCGCCGTGGAAATCGGGCTCGTCGCTCATCCCGCGGTTCCGGGCTACTCGACCAGCAGCACGATCTTGCCGATATGATCCCCGGCTTCCATATGGGCGTGGGCCTTGGCGGCATCGGCGAGCGGAAAGCTCTCGTCCATCACCGGTTTCAGCTTTCCCGATTCCACATCCGGCCAGACGTAGCGATGCAGCTCGTCGGCCATAAGCGCCTTGCGCTCCGCCGACTGTGGCCGCAGCGTCGAGCCCGTGAGGGTCAGCCGCTTCATCATCACATGGGCCATGTTGATGGTCGCCTGCAGACCGCCCTGCACCGCGATCGTCACGTGTCGGCCATCTTCCTTCAGACACTGCAGATTGCGCGCAACATAGTCTCCGGCAACCATGTCGAGCACGATATCCACCCCCTGCCCGTCGGTGATCTTCCCGATCTCCTCCACAAAGTCCTGAGTTTTGTAATTGATTGCATGGTCTGCTCCGACCTGCTTGGCCGCCGTACATTTCTGATCGCTGCCGCAGGTCACAATGACGTCCAAGCCAAAAAGCTTGCCGAGCATGATCGCCATCGTGCCGATGCCGCTGGTGCCGCCGTGGACCAGAACCTTCTCGCCTTCGCGGGCAAAACCGCGATTGAACAGATTGCCCCACACTGTGAACAGGGTTTCCGGTAGCGCCGCAGCCTCGGCCATGGTCAGGCTGTCCGGAACCTCCAGGCACTGGCCCACGGGCGCAACACAATATTCGGCATAGCCACCGCCATTGGTCAGCGCGCAAATCTTGCGACCGATCCATTCCAGACCCACACCCTCGCCCAGCGCCACGACCGTACCCGATATTTCGAGGCCCGGCAGCGGCGATGCCCCTGGCGGCACGGGATACAGACCCATGCGCTGGACAACATCCGGCCGGTTGACCCCGGCAGCCGCCACCCGGACGAGCACTTCGCCAGCCTTCGGCTGCGGAACCGCCACGGTTACCGGTTGCAGGACTTCCGGGCCACCCGGTTCGCTGATCGCGATCGCGGTCATTTCTTTTGCTAGCAGTTCAGATACGGCCATTGAATATACCCCAGGAAATTTGCGACCTCCCTTGTTCCGGTCCCTTATTGACAGCAAAGCGCGGGCGGTCAACATTGTGCTGCAGGAGGCGTGTCGATTCATGGATGATGACGAAAATTTGCCACGTAGTGCCAATGATCCGCTGGCCCTGGCTGTAAAAGAGGATCTGGACCCGTTATCGGTGGCTGAACTGGATCAGCGGATTTCTTTGTTGAAATCCGAAATAAGTCGCTGTGAAGCGAAGAAAAATTTTGCTGTGACCCACCGTGCCAGCGCAGAAAATCTGTTCAAGCGTTGATAATTGCTGGCTTTCGTTAAAGCATTTGTTAACCTTGTTTAACAATATTCGGGTTCAGACGTTCCATTCTGGACCGTATAGGAGAAGAGAGACGAGAAACTGGCAGCTTTGGCTGAATGATTGCAGACCTGCATTGCGGTGCCCTTGACGTTCATGGCCCGGCTCACGATCTAGAGAGCAAGCAGTTAGTCAAAGCCCGAAACCGGATGACAGAGCATCCGCTTCGGCAACCGGGATGGAAACACCGTCCCACTTTTGGAGTAAGTTACATGCCATCATTCGCGGAATCGCTCGAAAAAACCCTCCATCAGGCGCTCAAGAACGCGTCTGATCGCAGCCATGAATATGCAACGCTCGAGCATCTTCTTCTGGCCCTGGTCGACGATGGCGACGCGTCCCAGGTGATGAACGCCTGCGGCGTCGATCTCGGCGAGCTGGAAGACGCGGTCATTCTCTATCTCGACAGCGAACTGGATTCGCTCAAGGTCGAGAAGGCGATCGACCCCTCCCCCACCTCCGGATTCCAGCGCGTTGTCCAGCGGGCAATCCTGCACGTGCAGTCATCCGGCAAGGACGAGGTCACCGGCGCCAATGTGCTGGTCGCCCTGTTCTCCGAGCGCGAGAGCTATGCGGTCTATTTCCTGCAGCAGCAGGACATGAGCCGGCTCGACGCGGTCAGCTATATCAGCCACGGCGTCGGCAAGGGCGGCCAGACCGCCGAACCGGCCGAACTGTCGGGCATGGATAGCGAACAGGACAAGAAGGAAAAGAACAAGAAGGAGACGGCGCTCGACCAGTTCACCGTCAATCTCAACCAGAAGGCCGCAGAAGGCCGGATCGATCCGCTGATCGGACGGCAGGCGGAAGTCGACCGTACGGTGCAGATCCTGTGCCGGCGCTCAAAGAACAACCCGCTCTATGTCGGTGAACCCGGCGTCGGCAAGACGGCGATTGCCGAAGGCCTGGCGCTGCGCATTGTCGAGGAAAATGTCCCCGATGTGCTGAAACCGGCGGTGATCTACTCGCTCGACATGGGCTCTTTGCTGGCCGGAACCCGCTATCGCGGCGATTTCGAGGAGCGGCTGAAACAGGTCGTTTCCGAACTGGAAAAAATGCCGGATGCGATCCTGTTCATCGACGAAATCCATACGGTAATCGGTGCCGGCGCGACCAGCGGCGGCGCGATGGATGCGTCGAATCTGCTCAAGCCGGCCCTTTCCGGCGGTATCATTCGCTGCATCGGGTCAACTACTTACAAGGAATTCCGCAACCATTTCGAGAAGGACCGCGCTTTGCTGCGGCGGTTCCAGAAAATCGACATCAACGAGCCTTCTGTCGAGGATACGATCAAGATTCTTGCCGGTCTGCGCGGCGCCTTTGAAGAGCACCACAAGGTCCGCTATTCGCCGGATGCGCTGAAGTCGGCGGTGGAATTGTCCACCCGATATATCAACGACCGCAAGCTGCCGGACAAGGCGATCGACGTGATCGACGAAGTAGGCGCGATGCAGATGTTGCTGCCCCCTTCACGGCGCAAGAAGATGATAACCGCGAAGGATATCGAGGCCGTGATCGCGACCATGGCGCGGATCCCGCCCAAATCGGTGTCCAAGGACGACAAGAAAACGCTGGAGAATCTCGAAAAGGATCTCAAGCGGGTGGTCTTTGGCCAGGACGAGGCGATCGGCAAGCTGGCGAGTGCCATCAAGCTGTCGCGGGCCGGCCTGCGCGAACCGGAAAAGCCGATCGGCAACTATCTGTTCAGCGGCCCCACCGGCGTCGGCAAGACCGAAGTCGCACGGCAATTGTCGTCGATCATGGGCATTCCGCTCAAGCGTTTCGACATGTCCGAATATATGGAACGGCACAGCGTGTCCCGGCTGATTGGCGCACCTCCGGGCTATGTCGGCTATGACCAGGGCGGCCTGCTGACCGACGCTATCGACCAGAACCCGCATTGCGTGCTGCTACTCGACGAGATCGAAAAGGCCCATCCCGACCTGTTCAACATATTGCTGCAGGTGATGGATAACGGCAAGCTGACCGACCATCACGGCAAGACCGTCGATTTCCGCAACGTGGTGCTGATCATGACCACCAATGCCGGTGCGTCCGATATGGCGAAGGAAGGCATCGGCTTTGGCAATATGTCCAAGGAAGATGCCGGTGACGAAGCGGTCAAGAAAATGTTCTCGCCGGAATTCCGCAACCGTCTGGATGCGATCGTGCCCTTTGCCTATCTGCCGACGGAAGTGGTGGCCCGGGTGGTCGAGAAATTCATTCTCGAGCTCGAACTGCAGCTGGCCGACCAGAATGTCCATATCACGCTCGACGACGATGCCCAGGCATGGCTTACCGAGCGCGGCTATGACCGGCTCTATGGTGCCCGCCCGATGGGCCGGCTGATCCAGGAGAAGATCAAGCAGCCGCTGGCCGAGGAGCTGCTATTCGGCAAGCTCAAAAATGGCGGCGAGGTCAAGGTGCATCTGAAGGACAACGCCCTAAGCTTCGAAGTCACGGCAGCCGCGCCGAAGGCCAAGAAAAAGAAGGCTCCAGCCAAGAAGAAGGCCGCCAGCAAGACCAAATAGAATTGTCTCGGGATTTCACGTCCCGCAAAAACGAAAAAAAACGGCGCGGCTGATCCTGCGCCGTTTTTTGTGTGCCTGGAGGCAAATCCAATTCACTGAAAACCTATATGCAGCTGTCTATCCGCAGCGATCGCGTGGCATCGCTGATCAGGAAATTTGCCTCGTCTGTGCGGATTTTGGCGAGCACATCCGGATCCGATGCGGTTTGCAGGAAATCGTCATAGTCGGCAGGCGTGGCGAAATGGATTTCTGTGATCACGTCGAAATCGGGGTCGGCCTGCGCGGCATCGATCCGGCTTTGCGAGCGGTCGATGTAATGCCGTTCATAATGCGCGAACATCGGCAACAGATGATTTATCAGCGGTACGTGATGCGCCTCATAATAAGCGCGAAATTCCTCTGCGGACAATTCCGGCTTCTTCGAAATCAGAAAAAAATGTTTGATCATCTAGCCCCTCCTTGACGGCGTACACGTCGACGGTGGCTGTATCCGTTCTCTGTCGGACGGACAAGTCGCACCATGGACACGAGGAAGTTCTGTACACCAGAAGCCGTTGGCAGCACATTGGTAGGCTTGTCATCGCAGGATCTATCTCATATTTACAACATACCGACCAGTTGGTATGTTGTAAATATGAACACGATTCGTACACTGCCGGGCAAGGCCGGAGATGCTCGTTCCAAGCTGCTTGATGCAGCGGTGACGCTGGTCCGCAAACAGGGTTTTTCGGCCACCTCTGTTGATCAGCTCTGCACCATGGCGGGTGTCACCAAAGGCGCGTTCTTTCATCATTTCACCAGCAAGGACGCGCTGGGCGCTGCGGCAGCGGACCACTGGACAGCAACATCGAGTGTCCTGTTCATGGAAGCGGACTATAACCGCCACGAAGACCCGCTAGACCGCTACCTCGGCTATCTCGATTTCCGCGAGGAGATTGCCACGGGTGAAGTGGCGGAGTTTACCTGCTATGCTGGCACGAGCCTGCAGGAATGCTACAGCAGCAGCGACGCGATCCGCGATGCGGCCTATCGGAGCATCACCGGCCACAGCGCTCGGCTCGCCGAAGATCTCGATCAGGCCATCGCCCAATATGGCGCACCGCAAGGCGTCACCGGTATGTCACTGGGCCTCTACACACAGACAGCCCTGCAGGGCGCATTCATCCTGGCCAAGGGTCAGGGCGATGCCGCACCGGTGCACGACGCCATCGCCCATTTGCGGCGCTATATTCTGCTGCTTTTCAACCGTGACGAAAAATTGGCAAAGAAGGAACCCGATCAATGACGAGGATGATTTTTGTAAACCTGCCCGTAACAGACCTCAAAGCTTCAATAGCATTTTATGAAGCGCTTGGCTTCACCAACAACCCGCAATTCACTGACGAAACCGCAGCCTGCATGGTGTGGAGCGAAACAATTAACGTGATGCTGCTGACCCATGACAAGTGGCGCACGTTCACAGACCGTCCGATCCCGCCTGCGACCGCCAGCGAAGTGATGCTGGCAATATCCTGCGACAGCCGCGCAGAGGTTGACGCAATGAATGAAGCGGCAGCCGCCCACGGTGGCACCGCCGATGTCAATTCGCAGCAGGATTATGGCTGGATGTACAATCGCAACCTTGCAGATCCGGATGGTCATGTGTGGGAAGCCATGCGGATGGATATGGATGCGATGGTAGCGGAACAAGAAAACTCAGTTGAAGCCTGAACATGGGAAATGGAGGTAAAAATGAGCAAGAACACGATCTGTGTCTGGTATGACAAGGAAGCGGAAGAAGCCGCAAATTTTTATGCTTCGATTTTTCCCGATAGTTCAGTCAAAGCTGTCCATCTCTCGCCGGCGGATAACCCCGGTAACAATGAGGGCGAGGTGATCCTCGTCGAATTTACTGTCATCGGCGTTTCCTGCATCGGGCTCAATGGAGGTCCAAAATTCCACCATAGCGAAGCCTTTTCCTTCCAAATTGCGACAGATGACCAGGAAGAAACCGATCGCTACTGGAACGCGATCGTCGGTAACGGCGGGGTGGAAAGCGCTTGTGGCTGGTGCAAGGACAAATGGGGCGTCAACTGGCAGATCACTCCGCGCGTCCTAACCGACGCGATGGCGCAGGGTGGCGATATCGCGAAACGGGCATTCGAAGCGATGATGCCGATGACGAAAATTGATGTGGGGGAAATTGAATCTGCGGTGAGAGGAGCCTGAGCGATGCGCGTAATGGTATTTGTGAAAGCGACGGCAGACAGTGAAGCCGGCTTACCACCCGCTGAGGACATGACAGACATGTTTGCCGCCATGGGCGCGTATAATGAGCAGCTGGTCGATGCCGGAATCCTGGTCGACGGCGATGGGCTCAAGCCTTCCTCGTTCGGCAAGCGGATCGCCTTTGACGGCAACGACCGCACCGTCATCGACGGCCCCTTTGCACGGCCAAACGAACTGGTTGCCGGCTACTGGATATGGGATGTCGCCGACATGGAGGAAGCCGTTGGCTGGGCCAAGCGCTGCCCGAACCCCATGCCGGGGCCGAGCGAGCTGGAAATCCGTCCGTTCTACGAGGCTGCGGATTTTGGTGATGCGTTGACTCCGGAACAGGTGGAACAGGAAGAAGGGCTGCGACACCGTATTGCCCAAAAGACCGACTAACGGTTCGTACAGAGGAGAGAAAGATGAGCTACATTGACGGATTTGTGATCGCGGTGCCCACCGCGAACAAGCAGAAATTTACTGACCACGCGAATGGGGCCGATGACATGTTCATCGAAATGGGCGCGCTGCGCGTGATCGAATGCTGGGGCGACGACGTTCCAGATGGCAAGGTCACCGATTTTCGAATGGCTGTAAAGGCAGAGCCGGACGAGACAGTGGTCTTCTCCTGGATAGAATGGCCGGACAAGACGACACGCGACACAGCTATGGCGAAGCTGGAAGCGATGATGGAAGATCCGGACAATGCCGATCCGCGGATGGATCCGGTGAAGAACCCGATGCCCTTCGACGGGAAGCGGATGATTTTCGGTGGATTCGAACCGGTGGTCGATCTCCAATAAATGGCAAACCGCCAGACCATTTACACAGACGAGAAAACCCTCCTGACAGAATGCTGTCAGGAGGGTTATGCTATCAGACGCTTGTTCAACCAACAGAAAAAGGAGCAAGCACATGACCGAGATGACCCGTGACCGGCTAGTTTGGGTGGAAATTCCCGCAACCGACCTCACCCGCGCCAAGAAATTCTACGAAGCCGTTCTGAAGACTGATCTCATCGAGGATAATAATGGTCCGGAAACAATGCTTATGATCCCCAGCGCCAATGGTGCCATGTGTGGCCATCTTTATGCCGGCAAGCCGTCAACGCAGGGCGTCGGCATAACCGCACATTTAACCGCTCCGGGCACGTTGCCGGATGCGATGGACCGGGTAAGGGCGAGCGGTGGCGAAGTGGTCTCGGACATCGTATCCCTGCCGTCCGGCGCCTTTTTCTATGCCAGGGATCCAGAAGGCAACAGCCTCGGCATATTCCGGTATAGCGACTGATGCGCAGAGCCGACCGCCTTTTCCAGATTGTTCAACATCTGCGTGGTGGTCGGCTCGTGACTGCTGCAAAACTGGCAGAACGGCTGGAGGTCTCGGAACGCACTATCTATCGGGACATAGTCGACCTTCAGTCCACCGGCGTCCCGATCGACGGTGAAGCGGGTATCGGCTATATCATGCGTAGCGGCTTTGACTTGCCGCCGCTGATGTTTACACGCGACGAAATCGTTGCCCTCGTCACCGGCGCACGGATGGTGCGGGCCTGGGGCGGCACGGCGATGATGGCGGCGGCGGAAGAAGCGCTGGTCAAGATCGAGGCGGTGCTGCCGGAGGCCGAACGCAGCCGGATCAGCAACACGAAAATATTCTCACCGCGGATCGGGCTGGCAGGTCAGGCTAGCACCCTAATCGACCGTTGCGAACATGCCATTGATGCCAGGGAAATCCTTGTCCTTGACTATGTCGCTGAAGATGGCAGCTCGACCAACCGCAGGGTAGAGCCGCTTGGTCTCTGGTTCTGGGGCAAGGTCTGGACATTGGTTGCATGGTGCCAGTTTCGCGATGATTTCCGGGCCTTCCGACTTGACCGCATTTCCGCCCTCGCCGGCACCGGAACCAGCTTCCAGCCGGATCCTGGGCGTTCGCTCAAGGAATTTTCCCGGCAGCAGAGAGAGAAATACCAGTCACAAATAGCCCATTCGAAACAGCAAGGAGAATGAGATGACCCTTAAATTCTACACCAATCCGATGTCGCGCGGCCAGATTGCCCGCTGGGCGCTGCACGAAGCCGGCGCCGACTATGATCAGGTCCTGCTGGAATATGGCACGACGATGAAGGCGGACGATTATCTGAAGGTCAATCCGATGGGCAAGGTGCCGGCGATTGATCATGATGGCAAGATCGTCACCGAGGGGGCCGCCATCTGCGCCTATCTGGCAGAGGCCTTTCCCGATGCCGGTCTTGCTCCCGCAGCAGAGGAGCAGGCAGACTATTTTCGCTGGCTGTTTTTTGCCGCCGGTCCGCTGGAAGCGGCTATCACCAACCGTTCGCTCGGCTTCGAAGTGGCACCGGAAAAGGAAATGACGGCCGGCTACGGCAATTATGATCGGGTGGTCGATGTGCTGGATGCGAAATTTCAGACAGATGACTATGTCTGCGGATCCCGTTTTACCATGGCCGATGTCTATGTCGGTGCCCATATCGTATGGGGTATGCAATTCGGCAGCCTGCCGGAGCGGGATTCCTTCGCGGCCCTCGGCAAGCGGGTGACAGGACGGGAGGCCTATCTGTCGGCGAAAGCATTGGATGACGCGCTGATTGCCGAAATCAGCTGATCCATCGGTCCGCCAAAAGAAAAGGCCGGACGGTTTGACCGTCGGGCCTTTTCTGCAGTGGACTGTCATTTCATTGCCCGATTGCGGGCTGATCCTAATCCAGCATTGGCTGACCAAGCTCGGCGGTCGGCTGCTCCATTTCCGTCGGCGATTGCTCAGTCACCGATGAAGACTGACTGCTCGGGTCGGCTGGCTGCCCGTATTGGACCTGCCATGCGTTGAGGGCGCGTTGATATTCTTCATAGGCCAGATAGAAATCGGTGAACGGCTTTTCCAGTTCCGGCAACGCCTGGGCTGCAAAATCGTCGAGATCCGCCGACTTGGTGACAATGGCGCGCTGACTTATCTGAACGGCCTGGTCGCAGAAGGGGCGGCGCAGCGGCGAAAAGGACCAGTAGTTGTAAAGCTGGGTCTGATGCCGGTCGTGCTCGACCTTGTACCCGCTGCCGATGTCCCGTTGAAATTTTCGGACAATCGCGTTGTTGGCGTTGCGCAGCGAGGCGCTGTTGTTGGTGATAAAGGCATTATAGTCGCCGACCAGGCGCTCATAAAGGGGACCGGTGCAGCTCAGTGCAGCGACATTGAGGGCCGCCCGCACGTGCCATAATGTTTCGAGCGGTCCCAGATCGCGGTTGATCGTGTCACGCAAGCCATCGATCCGCAGCGACGGAACGACAGTGAGAGCGCTGGCACCAAAAGGCGGGGTCGGCGCGCGCGGTGTATATTGTGGCTGAACTACGGGTGCTGGTGGAGGCGGCGGTGGCGGTGGCGTTTGACAGGCGGCGAGCGTCGCCAGACCGCCGGCGATCAATAATAGACGCAAATCCTTCAAACGCAGCATTGTGATACTCTCCCAAAACAACAGCCGCTTCCTTATGATTCACGCCGCCGCTTGTCCAGCACTTGCAGTCAATTCTCGACGAACCGCCAAACAAAAAAGCCCGACAGTTTCCTGCCGGGCTTTTCGGATATTCCGAAACGGCTGTTCGGCCCTTTGGCCTATTCCTGGTTGCCCATGAAATAGAGCAGGAACTGGAACATATTGATAAAGTCCAGATAGAGGCTGAGTGCGCTCAATACCACGGTCTTGCCGACCATATCGGTTCCGGCCACATAGGCGTACATGCTCTTGATCCGCTGGGTGTCATAGGCGGTGAGGCCAGCAAAGATCAGAACGCCAATCGCGCTGATGACGAGCTGCATCATTGTCGACTGCAGGAAAATATTGATGACCATAGCGACCAGCAAACCAACCACGCCCATGATCAGGAAGCTGCCCCAGCCGGACAGGTCCTTCTTGGTCGTGTAACCATAAAGGCTCAGGCCGAGAAAGGCTGCGGCGGTGGCAAAGAATGTCTGCGCAATCGACGCGCCGGTATAAACCAGAAAAATGGTCGACATGGATAGACCCATCAAGGCCGCAAAGCCCCAGAACATCGCCTGGATGGTAAAGGTCGAGAATTTGTTCTGCCCGAAGCTCATCGCGAATACGATGGCAAGCGGTGAAAGAATAATCAGCCATTTCAGCGGACCGCCGCCGAACATGATGTCCTGCGCAAGGCCGGACCTGGCAAACAGCATTGCGACGATACCCGTCAGCAAAACGCCGCTTGCCATGTAATTATAGACTTTGAGCATGTAGGTCCGCAGGCCCGCGTCAAACGCAACCTGCGTCTGCGACGCGGCGCCAACCGGTGCCTGCCCGAAGGTTGTTCTTGGATCTTGCCAAGCCATAAATCCATACTCCTCAAATTAGCAAGCCGACAAACCGGCTCTCTTGCAATCAATATCGGGTAATAGCGCCTGTTTTTCAAGGGAAACCGGCGCGGCTTTCCGAAATAACAGTGCGGGATTTCATAGATAACATCTATCGACCGACTGAATTAACGCGAATAATTTTCAAAAATTCACGAGATTCCGGACGTTACGCTGTCTGTATAGCACCAGCCCGACACTTGCGAGTGTGGCTTGCCGCCAGCGGACATAGCAGCTTGCATCCCGTCGTTTCGCCTTAATCGGCAGCGAGCCAATTGCGGATTGTTGCCGCAGCATCAGTCACTTCCGCCCAGGTCTGGTCAAACGCGGCCGCCTCGCCATAATAGGGGTCGGCGACATCTTCCCCCGCCCGGCCTGCGACATGGTCGAACAACAGCGACAGTTTCGAGTCCGCCTTCGCCGGGCGCATGGCCGACAGATCCCGCAGATTTTGGTTGTCCAGCGCGATGATATGGTCAAAATCGTGAAAATCCGCTGCGGTCACCTGTCGTGCTCGCAAATGGCCGATATCGATCCCGTTCCGAACCGCGGCCGCCTGAGCGCGCTCGTCTGGCGGTTGTCCGACATGCCAGTCACCGGTGCCGGCGGAATCGATGATCACATTCAGTCCCGCATCGGCACATTCCTGACGCAGGGCCGCTTCGGCGAGCGGCGAACGGCAAATATTGCCCAGACAAACGAACAGCACTGACTGACTCATGACTTCACCCCAATTATTGCCCTACTGGCTGGCTCTGTCAGCGACCACGCACAAATACGCCGCAGGCCAGACGCCCGCCGCTTTCGCCGGACGGGTCGGTCTTCAGATCATCCGGCCCCTCGTGCACGATGACGGCTGCCCCGTCATCGTCGAGCAGGACAATCTCGCCATCGCCGAGTTTGCCGCCGGAAATCATCGCCTCGAGATATCCCGTGCCGTCCTGGCCGATGTCGAGGTTGAACATATCACCCGCATGGGCGCCTTGCGGATTGTCAAAACCATGCTGCTTGCCGGCCGGATTCCAGTGGCCGCCAGCGGATTTGAAATCGGGGCCTTCGCATTTTCCGGTTTCGTGGATATGCACGCCGTGCGGACCGGGTGTCATGCCCTGGGCCTTGATATTGACGAGCAGGCCGTTATCGCCCTGCGCGACTATCACTTCGCCATATTGCGCCTGATCGGCACCGACCAGCGCGGCGCGCGCGACATTGCCGCTAACTTCGCCTGGCGAAACGCCTTCCTGACTGCAGCCGGCAACCGCGAGAGACAACAGGACCAGGCCGGTTAGAGTGATGGGATGCTGACGCACGAAGCTTCTCCTTGATTTCCTTGCTATTGCTTGCATGATAGCAGCCGATCCGTCCGCTTGGAACCGTTTGTTCCTGCCGCTTGCCTTTCTCACCCTGAAGGACCCCGATTACCGCCAATGCACTATCTGATCGCCCTGGGTTCGAACCAACGCCACCCGCGTTTCGGTTTGCCGCGCGATATCATCGGCGCGGCTGGACAGCGTCTGGCCGCAGAGGGCCTGGGCATCGCCGGGACATCCGGCATCATCACGTCGCGCCCGGTCGGGCCGTCACAGCGATCCTATGCCAATGCCGTGGTGATCGTCGAGACCATCCTGCCGCCACTCGTGCTGCTGGCGCTGCTCAAGCGCATCGAATCGGAATTTGGACGCCGCACCGGCCAGGCCTGGTCGCGTCGGGTACTCGATCTCGACATCATCCTGTGGAGCGGCGGTGCCTATGCCAGCGACACCCCTGCCCTCACCATTCCGCATCCGCTGATGCGCGAGCGCGGCTTTGTTCTGGGCCCGGCGGCAGAAATTGCGGGCGATTGGCGCGATCCGCTGAGCAGCCTGACGATCGCCCAGCTGGCCGCCCGCAACCGGCACCCCCGGAAACGACTGGAAAAAGCGCCAAAGCCGCTTGACCATGGCCGAAAGCGTCCCTAGGGAAGCGCTTCCCGGAGGCTATGTGCGCTGCACCAGCCGGTCGAGGGGCCCTTAGCTCAGTCGGTAGAGCAACTGACTTTTAATCAGTAGGTCGCTGGTTCGAACCCAGCAGGGCTCACCATAATACGTTGAAGATAAACGATTTTCTGACAGAATGATATTCGAAGTTGCAATATTTGCAACTTGGGTAGCATTTTGGGTAGCAAATGGAAGAAATTCCAATATTCGAAGAACTGATGATGGACCAGTTCTTTCAAAGGTAGGGAATACAACAGCGTTGATTGCTAAACCAACGAACCATCCAACCCAAAACAGTGATAAATGTAAAAACGATTTCCGGTAGCGGCGCCTGCTACCATTTCTCGTCGCGAGTAAACTCGACTGCGGTCGCGTCAAGATCTTTCGCCAATTGATTGAACTCACGATATGCTCCAAGGCGCTCTAGACCATCAAGTCGCTGATCGCCGGAAAGGCGGTCCATGCGGGTTCGAATTAGCGCCGCCACAATTTTCAATGTTGCTGGATCTGGCTTGGTCATAGTTGCGTTGTATCACGATTCAAATTGCGATGCGAACAAGAGCTTTAGGTGTTCAGCGAAACAACACCAGAGGGCAGACGAATAAGATGTGTCATGGTAATCTTTTTTTCTGACAAAAATAAACACTGATTGAACAATCCTGGCTAAAGATGATCGCGTTATCCTGAGCAGTCGATGCTGGGGGGGATCGGAGGTTCGAATCCTCTCGTCCCGGCCAGTTTTCAGCCATTTTTTCAAAATGCTGAATTCTTATATCACCGCTGTAAGTGCAATGTAAGTGCGGATACTCTCTTTTTGTTCTCATCGCACCCTATGGATTTCACGCTCATTCTAGAACATGGTCAAAAAGATCAACCAAATAGGTTCAATTGAAAACAATTTCAATTGAGCGATCTTGGCATGACAAATCAGGCTTTCCTATACTATTTTCAGAAAGTGGCAGTCGCACGTCAGGCTTGAACGACCTGCTGGTCGATCACACCACATGGGGATGAGCCGTCAATTCCGCGCCCTTCGATGCGAATAGGGTCACCAAAAGACAGGAACGGCGTTGTGGCTAGGCCCTTGTCGCGGATCACCTCGATCGCACGAACCTCTGAAATACAGCTTGATCCGACTTCTGTATAGTTTGAATCGGAAACGGTACCCGACTCAATAATCGTTGCCGCTACCAGATCGCGCGTCAATGCAGCATGAGCAACCAGTCCCTGGAAACCAAAATCCATGGCTGCACCAAAACGTTCACCGTACAAGTCAATTTATAAGTCGTGTCAAACACGCCATCTTTCTAGACTTCACCCAGTTCATCGGGTGTCACCGCAAAGGGCACCATCGAACAGGCCGGTTTTGCCTGCACCCAACCAAAGCCGGTTGCCATTTCTATCGGAGCAATCGCGCGCAAAGAGCAGTCGTTGATTTTGACGATTAGTCTGATGTGTTTCGTTGCGTCCGTAGCGCATGTTCCCATTGGAACATGATCTACAATAACACCGAACTCGCCTTCAAAATCAATACCATGTTCGATAGTGGGCAACGACACATCTTCGGTCGGGCCGAAAAACCGATCCGAACACCCTGATACATGAGCGGTTTGTCGGTATTGATTGGATCCAGACCAAACGCGACTTGCATAAGGTCTCCATGAGTTGAAAAGGCAGAGCCGTCGAGCCATTGCCAGCTGCGCGGCATCAGCGCAGCACAGTCGGTGGTCGCAAACTCTTCACCTTCCCCCGAAAAAAGGCGATCAAGTGCTTTGGCAACGCTCGGCTGAACCACTTGCCAGTCACCGAAAACAGCGAGCAAATTGGTTGCCGGACCATCGACCCGAAAAACAGCGCCTCCTGCATCACCGTCCGCTCGCCCATCATCGCAGCATCTCCCGCCTCTACAGGAATGCTGAATCGCATCTCTACAATGCTGACAAGACCGAGTTTTTCAACACAACCCGCCCTCTTGTCGGTCGGTCGACCACCTCTTCGGTATTCTTACAAGCAAACACAATCCGCGCTGGGAGATTCTCGGTAGTCTCGGGCGCTATGCCGTCCAACGGCTACATGGCGCAGTGTAGATCATATCCGCTGTATATAAGGATGAGGATATCTACTCTATCCACGTCGTACATCCCGTTAAGCAACTTCTAGCCGCGGATGACTGCCTGATTTATGCTCCGGCAGGAGTCGATCGCTAGCAACGCCAATAACTGGCTTATACCAAAAAAGGGAGCGAGTGGCCCCAGCCACTCGCTCCAGCTGATCCTATGGGAGAGAAGGATCAGAACCAGTTAGATTTTGGGATCTGACGTGTTCAGCACACCCTTAGATTCCCAACCATTTTTTCCATCGCGGTTCGTATGATGGTCAAGTCTGCTTTGGAAATGCCTTTGAACATCTTCTGATAAACGGCGTTGGCTTCTTTCCGAAGTTCCGGAATAATGTCGATTGCCTTTGGACGCAGGAATATCCGCCAGACACGCCGGTCATCTTCTGCGGACCGACGTTCGACAAATTCCAGTTTTTCAAGATGATCAATCGTCAATCCGATCGTAGCTCGTTCCAGTTCTAGGCAAACTGCCAGCTCGGTTTGCGTCATTCCCTCGGTCTTGATCAGATAGGCCAAT
>TARA_R100001244_G_scaffold6593_6_pt1 | contig 53474 bp, 55 predicted proteins | sample TARA_R100001244 | Tara Oceans TARA_R100001244 (sample SAMEA2621564) | marine metagenome | biome: marine biome (ENVO:00000447); feature: mesopelagic zone (ENVO:00000213); material: "saline water (ENVO:00002010), including plankton (ENVO:xxxxxxxx)" | depth 790 m
CACCGCTGCAACAGGTCCGGCAGGCGCAGCGCAACGCCATGCAGTATCTCGCCAATGCCAGCCAGACCACGCCCACTTCGCTCGGCTTTGCCGGCGTCTCGCAGACCCAGGCCTTCGTGCCCGGCACCCTGCAGGCCGCGACCACGCCGGCGCAGTTCCAGGCGCTGGTGCAGGCCCAGACCGGCCAGCTTGATCCGGCGGTCGCCCTGCAGCTGTTCACCGATATTCTTGCCGCGCTGCAATCGACCGGCGGCCTCGGTTCCTATAGCGGGCTGACCCCGGCACAGATCCAGGCGTTCCTGTTCAACCTGCAGACCTATGGCGCGCCATCCGGCATCTCCCAGTTCCAGCTGGAACAGTTCCTGCGCGCGCTGGGCAATGCCGGCTATACGATCACCGGCATTGCCGGCCAGGGCCCGAGCTTCGGCTCGCTGGCCGATCTGCTGGCGCTGGTCGCGGGTGGCGGCACCATCCCGCCCGGCGATCCGACCGTGCAGGCGCTGGTCGACATCCTGTTTGCAAACGCCTTCCCTCCCGGCCTCGATATCGACGAGATCGCCAGGCTGTTCCGGCTCGCCGGCTATACCGTACCACCCCAATATGGCGGCGGTACCGGCGGTACGCCCACTCCAACCCCGACACCGACACCGACGCCCACTCCGACTCCGACGCCGCCGCCGGGGCTCGCCGCATCGGACGGCGTCAGGCCAGATGGCAGTCGCTCCGATAGTATAATCGCGTTCGCCAAAATCACTGAAACCGGTCTTGATCAGGATGTCACGCTGATATTCGAGAATGACGCATTTGTCGGATATCGGATGGGTAGCGGTTTTGAAATCAAATTTGATGGTCGGGATGAGGTCGAGAAAGGCGGCGACCAAGGCGTTATCGGCTGGTCGCGATTGGCGGGTGGGACCAAGGTCCTTGGTGCTCCGCGCGGGACGAACAGCGGCGACCATTTTGTCTACGGCGTGCCGCTAACGAACCGGCCGGCTTCGGGAATCTTGACCTATGAACTGATCGGTACCACGAGCCCGACCATCCGCGATGACAGCCTTGCTCCGGGCAGCTTTGACGGATCCATGGCGGTCTCCTTTGGCGCCAGCGACATATTCATGGGTCTGGATGCTACGATCCTCTTTTCGAGCGATGTCTATGACATCCTGACGTCGGGCGGTTTGACCGCGCCGAGCATCCGCGTTTATCCGGACGGCCGGTTTGGCGGCGAAGCCGATCTGCCTGATGGCGTTGGCATTGCCTGCAACCAGGGCGACTGCCGCTTTGTTTTCGAAGGCTTTCTCGCCGGTGACAGCGCAAGCCATGCGGGTCTGGCCTATACGATCCGCGATGATCGTGGCAACAATGTCACCAAATGGATCGACGGCAGCGCCGCCTTCCGGAAAGTGGGAGAAGGCGATAGTGACCCGGGCAGGGTTGGCGTGTCTACACTTGGAATCTCAGGTCTCTCTGCAACGGCAGCCAGTGATTCTCATGATAGCTGGTCGCATTGGACCGGCGCCAGCGGAGATGTCCTTGCCGAAATGACCCGCGGTTCGAGCCTGTTACCACCTGCACGATCTGAGGGAGGGATCCACGGCGAGAACTCGATTGCAGCCATCAGAGAACGGCTCGCACCAAATTTCTCATTCCGCTAGAAACAGTCCTTGGTATGGCAACATTTGAAACCGTCATTTGCCTTCGCGCGCACTTGAGCAGCTGATGCCAGGACTGCAAGTCTAAACCGGTTTGGATAATGGCGGAGCCGGAGGGATTCGAACCCTCGATAGGTTGCCCTATACACGCTTTCCAAGCGTGCGCGATCGACCACTCTGCCACGGCTCCGCAAATGCCGCCTGACCCGTGAATCTGGTCGAATATCAGACAGCGTTGCTCCCCTAATGCGGGAATCGGGCTTTCGCAAGCGATAGTGTCGGGTTAGGGTGGGGCCATAAGAAATATGCCGTTAGTCCTGAGCTTGTCGAAGGACGCCTATCGTCGACAAGCGTGGTTCGACAGGCTCACCACTAACGGACTAAGGACAGGACATTCTCGATGAGAAAAATATCGCTGATCGCTTTACTTGCTACCTTCACCGCTTTGTCGCCGCTTGCCGCCCAGGAAGCCGAAAAACCCGAATATCCGAGCCCCAATGCCATCGTCGAGGCGGCCCCGGCCAGCGACTGGGTCACAATCGCGCCGGGAGACCTGCTGGTCATGGACCTTGCGCCCGATGCCGAGGGCAATCCCCGCCGCGTGATCATCCAGCTGATGCCCGAACCCTTCTCGCAGGGCTGGATCCGCAATATCCGCAAACTCGCGCAAGCCCACTGGTGGGACGGCACCAGCATCAACCGGGTGCAGGACAATTATGTCGTGCAATGGGGCGATGCCGGTTACGACAATCCGGAATCGGGCGAGACCGAGCAGAAGGCCTTGCCGGAGGGCTTGGAGACGGTGCCGGAGAGTGAGTATTCCACTCAAACGCTTCCTAATTTCCCGCATTTTCCTCTCAATCCTGATAAACTTTCAGACAAGCAAGTATCACTGGTTATTAATGCAATGATATTGGCTGGAATAGATCTCGAAAATTTTGATTTGGACCAAGAAAAGAAAAAGAAGGACTTTCCAAATTCGCTCAGGGCTCAATTATCAGATCGGTATTCGGATGTCCCATCCATTATCGCTGGATGGCCGGTCGCTGCGGAAACCGACGAAAAAACGTTGATTCCTAAATTTTGGCCCGTCCACTGCTACGGCGCAGTCGGCGTCGGCCGTAACTATTCCCCTGACACCGGCAGCGGTGCCGAACTCTACACCGTGATCGGCCATGCCCCGCGCCATCTCGACCGCAATATTGCGGTGGTCGGGCGGATCATCGAGGGGATCGAATATCTCTCCAGCCTGCCGCGCGGCAAGGGGCAGCTGGGCTTCTACGAGGACGCCAGCAAGCGCGTCCCGATCACATCGATCCGACTGGCCGGCGAACTGCCGGCAGCGGACCAGCCGCGCTTCGAATATCTGAATACCGAAGGCGAAACCTTCGCCAAATATGCCGATGCCCGGGCCAATCGCCGCGATCCGTTTTTCATCGTCCCGGCGGGCGGCGCGGATATCTGCAATATCCCGGTTCCGGTGCGGCGGGTAAGCGGGGAGTGACTGTTCCCCGGCGCAGGCCGGGGTCCAGGCCAGTCCTGCCGGTCGGATTTCTAAGGCAAGATCAGGAATATTCTGGCCCCCGCCCTGCGGCGGGGCACGATTTTCCCTTTCCTACAGTCGGCCCGTTGGGTTAATCTCGCCTGATGGCCCCATCGCTTTCCTCATCGACCGACCGGCGGTTTTCAGCAGTTCCCGAACAGGAATATTGTTCCGCATTAGGGGGTGTGACCCGTATGACCCAAAGCTTGTTCCCCGCCGCAGGGCGGGGCCCAGGCGAGTCCTGTTGGTGTGGTTCAAAAGGCGAAGACGGGACTGTTCTGGGCCCCGGCCAGCGCCGGGGCACGAAAAGCGCGTTTGCGGGGACAGGCTTTCTTTTTTTTAACCCTGTAAAGTCTGTAAAGTTCATCACGGAAAGAGCAGCATGACAAACCGGTTTCGATCCATGCGCATCGCCTTTTTTGCCCTCGCCATCGCCTGTTTTTCGCCGGCGCTGGCGCAGGAAGAACCACCCACACCAACCCCCGAAGAAATCCTCGCCGCGGCTCCCGCCGAACACTGGCTGCCGATCCCGGTCAGCGACCTGCTGATCCTGACCCTGCCCGATGCCGCGGACGGCTCAAAACGGCAGGCGGTGATCCAGTTGCTCCCGGCGGAACTGTCCGGCGGCCATGTCCGCAATGTCCGCGCGCTCGCCCGCAGCCACTGGTGGGACGGCACCAAGATCTATCGCGTCGCCAGGGATTTCGTTACCCAGTTCGGCGGCAATCCCGATGCAAAGGCGGTGCCCGAGGGACTCGAGACCGTGCCGGAAAGCGAATATTATAACGCCGCGCTGGGCGCGAAACGCGACACCGACATGGCAGCGCTCAAGGCGGCGGTCGATTACAGCAATCAATATCAGGGCACCGCGATCGAGCCGCTGATGAAGATCATCTACGAAAGCTATGGCGCGAAGGTCGGCTTTGGCGGCGGCTGGCCGATCGGCAGCGACAAGCAGGGGCGGGCCTATCCGCTGACCTGTCGCGGCTCGCTGTCGCCGGCCCATTATGATCCGCCCGATACCGGCAGCGGCACCGAAATGTCGGTGATCACCGGCGAGGCGGCGCGCAGTCTCGATACCACCTTCGGCATGGTCGGCCGGGTGATCGACGGCCTCGAACATCTGCAGAATCTGCCGCTCGGCACCGCGCCGGGCGGATTCTATGCGGAGAAGGCGCAGCATATCCCGATCACTTCGATCCGGCCGGCCAGCGAATTGCCGCTGGTCGAGCAACCGCATTATGAATATCTCGCCAGCTACAGCCCGGCGCTGTTGCAATATATCGCCGCCCACGGCGGTTATGGCAATATTTGTACGGTGCCGGTGCCGATTAGGAAAGTTTCAAAATAGCGTAATTATATTACAAGGCATCTCGCGCCGACCGTCATTTGCTGGTAATGCAACGCCGATAGACTCATCAGAACAGGAGCCTCCCCATGCGCGTCGGTACCCCGAGAGAAATCAAGAATCACGAATATCGGGTCGGCCTGACCCCCGAATCGGTCCGCGAACTGGTCGCGCACGGCCATGACGTGCTGGTCGAGACCGGGGCTGGCCTCGGCATCGGCGCGGAAGACAGCGAATATGTCGCCGCCGGCGCGACCATCGCAACCACCGCGGCCGAAATTTTCGAGCAGTGCGAAATGGTGGTGAAGGTCAAGGAACCGCAGGCGGTCGAACGCGCGATGCTGCGCGAAGGCCAGATCCTGTTCACCTATCTCCACCTCGCGCCCGATCCCGAGCAGACCACCGATCTGGTCAGGTCGAAAGCGATCTGCATCGCCTATGAAACCGTCACCGGTACGGGCGGGCTGCCGCTGCTCAAGCCGATGAGCCAGGTCGCCGGCCGCATGTCGATCCAGGCCGGTGCCACCGCGCTCGAGAAAGCCCATGGCGGCCGCGGCATATTGCTCGGCGGCGTCCCCGGCGTCGCGCCGGGCAAGGTGACGATCATCGGCGGCGGCGTGGTCGGCTTCAACGCCGCGCAGATGGCCTCGGGCCTCGGCGCGGACGTGACCATCCTCGACCGCAACCCGGATGTACTCGAATCGGTCGGCACCCATTTCGAGACGCGCGCGAAGACCCGCTTCTCGAACAAGGCCAATCTCGCCGAATGCGTGGCCGAAGCCGATCTGGTTATCGGCGCGGTGCTGATCCCCGGCGCCGAGGCACCCAAGCTGGTGACCCGCGACATGCTCAGCACCATGCGGCCCGGCTCGGTGCTCTGCGACGTAGCCATCGATCAGGGCGGCTGTTTCGAAACCTCGAAACCGACCACCCACGAAGACCCGACCTATGTCGTCGACGATATCGTCCATTATTGCGTCGCCAACATGCCGGGCGCGGTGTCGCGCACCTCGACCTATGCGCTCAACAATGTCACCCTGCCGCACACGCTGGCGATCGCCGACAAGGGCTGGGAGGCCGCGCTGCGCGAGGACCGCCACCTAGCCGAAGGCCTCAACGTCTGGAACGGCCATGTCACCTACAAGGCGGTCGCCGAGGATCTCGGCTATGAATATATGTCGGCGGCGGAAATACTGGGATTGAAGGCGAACGGGTGAGGGTGAAGGGACTGGTCTGGGAGCAACGAGGGTGCTTTGTTGCCATTAGTGGTGAGCTTGTCGAACCACGCTTCTCGGCGATAGGCGCCCTTCGACAAGCTCAGGGCTAACGGTTATAAAAGGACAAATAGCATGGCTGCAGCAGACCAGAAACCGCTCGGATCCGGATTTCACGCCAAGAGCGAACCGCACGAGGTACTCGCCGGCATCGATCTGACCGGCAAGACCGCGGTCGTCACCGGCGGCTATTCCGGCATCGGGCTGGAAACAACCCGGGCGCTGGCCAGTGCCGGGGCCACGGTGATCGTGCCGGTGCGCGATCCGGCCAAGGCGGAGGAAAATCTGTCGACCATCGAGGGCGACGTATCCTCGGCGAAAATGGACCTCGCCGATCTCGATTTGGTCCGCGCCTTTGCCTCCTCGGTCTATGACAGTATCGACGCGCTCGACCTGCTGATCAACAATGCCGGGATCATGGCCTGCCCGCTGGAACGGGTGGGACCGGGCTGGGAAAGCCAGTTCGGGGTCAACCATATGGGCCATTTCGCGCTCACACGCGCGTTATTGCCGCTGCTGGAAAAGGCAGAAGCGCCCCGCGTGGTCGCGCTGTCGTCGATCGCCCACAAGCGCAACGGCATCCTGTGGGATGATATCCAGTTCGAAACCGGCGAATATCAGAAATGGGTCGCCTATGCTCAGGCGAAGAGCGCCAACGCGCTGTTTGCCAATGCGCTGAACCGCCGGATGCAGGGCTTTGGCGGTCGCGCCTTTTCTGTTCATCCGGGCGGCATTTTCACCCCGCTGCAACGGCATTTGCCCAAGGAAGAGCAGGTTGAGCTGGGCTGGCTCAATCCGGACGGCACCGTACCGCCAGCAGTCGCCGAAATCTTCAAGACGCCCTCGCAGGGCTGCACCACCAGCCTGTGGGCGGCAACCTCGCCGCTGCTTGATGACATGCCCGGCGTCTATTGCGAGGATTGTGATGTCGCGCAGCTGGCCGGACCGGACTCGCTGCCCTTTCAGCATTGTGCACCGCATATTGCCGATGACGCGGACGCCGAGCGGCTCTGGAAGATCAGCGAAACCCTGCTCGCCGCTGCCTGATGGGAACGGATCGCCGAAAGGATCAGGAATTTTCCGGCCTGCTGCAGCGCGATGCCGCAGGCTTTCTGCTGCAATGCGATGATGGCCAGCGCTATCGGCTGGAATTGCTGCGTACGCCGGTCGACGAAGTCGAGAAGCGGGTGGTGGTGACCGGCAGGATCGGGGACGGAGCGGTGCTGGAAGCTGATGGTGTGCGGCCGGCATGAATTTCCGGACCGCCAAGATCGACGACGTCGAACCGCTCCACGCGCTGATCGAAAGCGCCTATCGTGGCGACAGTGCCAAGCGCGGCTGGACCCACGAGGCCGACCTGCTGGGCGGCCAGCGGACCGATCCGGAATCGCTTGCGGCTATTCTCGCCAATCCGGACCAGCGGATACTGCTCGCCGAGGCCGACGGCCGATTGCAGGGCTGTGTGCAGCTGTCACGTGTCGACGCAACGACGGCTTATCTGGGCCTGCTGACCGTCGATCCAGAGCTTCAGGCAGGCGGTCTGGGCAAACGGCTCCTGAACCATGGTGAAGCGTATGTCCGGGAACAGTGGCAGTCGCAGATCATGGAAATGACCGTGATCAAGCAAAGGGAGGAACTGATCGCCTATTACGAGCGCCGCGGCTATGTCCGGACCGGCGAATATCGCCCCTTCCCGCATGGCGATTCCCGCTTCGGATTGCCGAAAAGCGACTTGCTCGAATTTGCGGTGTTGCGGAAGGAAATCTAGGCGGCGCGGCCTTCCAGCGCCTTCTGCCGGCGACGCTGCACCGAGCTGCCCAGTCCCAGCGCTTCGCGATATTTGGCGACGGTACGGCGGGCAATGTCGAAGCCCTTGTCCTTGAGCAAGGCAACAAGCTTGTCATCGGACAGGATTTTCTTGGGATCCTCGTTGTCGATCAGCGACTTGATATGACTCTTGACCGCCTCTGCCGAAGCTGCCTCGCCGCCGGTCGAGGACTGAATGCCGCTGGTGAAGAAATATTTGAGTTCGAACGTCCCGCGCGAGCAGGAGAGATATTTGTTCGAAGTCACCCGGCTGACCGTCGACTCGTGCATCTCGATCTTCTCGGCGACATTCTTGAGCGTCAGCGGCCGCAGATGGGCCACTCCCTTGCGGAAAAACGCCTCCTGCTGCTTGACGATCTCGGTCGCCACCTTGACGATCGTCCGCTGCCGCTGATCGAGCGCCTTGACCAGCCAGTTGGCGTCGGCGAGACATTCGTTGAGCCAGTCCTTCGACTGCTTGTCCTGCGCCCCGTCCTTCAGTTCGCTATAATAGCTGCGGTTGACCAGCACCTTTGGTAGCGTCGCGCTGTTCACTTCGATGAGCCATCGGCCCGACCGTTCCGCGATGAAGACGTCGGGCACTACGGATTGCACTTCGCCGCCGCCGATCTTGCAACCCGGCTTCGGGTCATAGTTGCGCAACTCGCTAATCATATCCATCAGGTCTTCATCGTCGACCCCGCAAATCCGCCTGAGCTGCGACAGCGCGCCCTTGGCCAGCAGATCCAGATTGTCGATCAGCCGCGCCATCGCAGGATCATAGCGATCCGCATCCTTGGCTTGCAGCGCCAGACATTCTGCCAGATCCCTTGCACCGACACCCACCGGGTCCAACGTCTGCACGACACCCAATATGCGCTCGATGTCGACCAGTCCGACATTCATGCGCTGGGCCAGTTCCAGCAGGTCTGCCTGCAAATAGCCGCATTCGTCGATCTGATCGATGATATGCTGCGCCACGAACAGATCTGAACCCGAAAGAACCGCACCGGCCTGATCCATCAAATGGTCGGTCAGCGTGATTTCAGCGGCCAGCATATTCTCGAAATCCGGAGAATCACCAAGACCACCGGAACCGCTACTCTCGCCATTGAGACCCAGTTGACCATCCAGCGGGCCGTCACTGTCCGAAAGGCTGTTGTTGGTAAAGCTGTCCGTGTGTCCTTCCATATCGAGAGCGGCTTCGGATTCCGAGGGCCCGGCAGACAATATTTCGTCGCTGCCCTGCGCCGCACCCTCATTCGGCCGCTCCTCACCTCTCTCGCTTGTGAGCTCTCCGGTGTCGAGCAGCGGGTTTTTTTCAATCTCGTCGGCAATGAAGGTTTCAAGCTCGAGATTGGACAATGTCAGCAGCTTGATCGCCTGCTGCAGTTGCGGCGTCATCACCAGTGACTGGCTTTGTCGCAAATCGAGACGTGGCGCGAGTGCCATGGCTATAGCGCGAAACCTTCGCCCAGATACAGCCGGCGGACATTGGCATCCGCGACCAGATCTTCCGGACTCCCGGCAAACAGCACCTGACCGTCATAGATGATACAGGCCCGGTCAACGATATCGAGCGTTTCGCGAACATTATGGTCGGTGATCAGCACTCCGATACCGCGCTCGCGCAACTGGCAGACCAGATCGCGAATGTCCGCAATCGACAGCGGATCAATGCCGGCAAAGGGTTCGTCCAGCAGCACGATCGACGGACTTGCCGCGAGCGCACGGGCTATTTCGCAGCGCCGCCGCTCGCCGCCGGACAGTGCCATCGCTGGAGAGCTCCGCAATTTTATCAGGCCGAATTCATCGAGCAGCCGGTCGAGCGCTTCCTCTCGCGCATGGGAATCGGGCTCAACCATCTCTAGAACCGCCATGATATTTTGTTCGACGGTCATGCCCCGGAAAATGGACGTTTCCTGAGGAAGATAGCCGATACCGAGAATCGCCCGGCGATACATCGGAAGCGAGGTGATATCCTCGCCGTCGAGCATTATTCGCCCTGCATCCGGCTTGACCAGCCCCATGACGGAATAGAAACAGGTTGTTTTTCCGGCGCCGTTCGGGCCCAACAGCCCTACGACTTCGCCGCGTCCGACAGAGAGCGACACATCGGACAGCACCGAACGCTTGTCGTAACTTTTGGCAATGGAAACTACCGCAAGGCCATGTTCCATGGCGTCGCTGGCCATGGCGGCACCCGGGTCGGCCATTATCGGCGCATCAGTACCGGCTAAATCGTTCATCATTCATCCTCATCTGCATGGGCTGTCTTGTCTATTGGTTAACAACATGCCCCATCCCGATCCAGATTGGCAAGCTTTGTGCATGGTAGATGGGAAATGGACTCTTTTCATCGTCGAAAAAGCATCGCGGCAACGGGGAGCGGGCTGCTTTTCCTATTTCAAGACGAAACTGCATATTGCCAGCACTGGCCGGCTTTCAATCTTTCCGCTGCGGCACGGTAAATGTGCCCGATACACGCCCGCTCGAATCCTGCGTACCGACAGAAGAGCTGCCCGCCGAGCGTCCGTCTATCGTTGACCGGCCCGACGCAAGATCGATAATCAACCGACCACCGGAAAGGCGATTTGTTCCTTGCGTGAGCGAAACATTGCCGATCAGGGTGATCAGCCGCCGGTTGAGGTCATAAATCGCAACATTGCCGGAAGCCGTATCACCAGCCTTGCGGATCGTAACCCCGCCAGAGGCATCAATCCGGTCAATCTCAATCCCTCCGCTGTTGCGATAAGCCACGGTCATGCGCGCCGAATTGAGCACCAGTCCGGCCTGCTCTACGCGAACGGCACCAGACAGGACCACGCGGTCAGCACGATCCTGCACTTCAATCCGTCCCGCATCAAAATTCACCGGCGCATTGCTGTCGTGGCTACCGAATACCTGGGCAGGTGCCGGGCCGACAAGAAACAGAAACGACGCGACCAGAAGGGCGGTGCCTGCGGACAGGAAAAGATAAAGGTGCAATTTCATCTAGGGTCTTCTTAGTCCATTTTGTTCAATCCGCAATCGCGCATTGCCATTCAGGCTCACGGTGCGTCCAGCCAAATCCGCTTCGAGGCGATCCGCCCGGAACGTTCCTATATTGGTCCTTCCTTCAACCGCGCCCTCACTGCGCAATGTACGCTGCTTGAGGTCGACTGTAACATTATTGGTAGAAAGCCGATATCCACTCGCCGACTCGACCTGCACGGGCCCTGGCACCCGGACATTTTCCTGATCCATATCGTACCGCCCGGAGCTGGCACGTATCTGGGCAGGGCCGTCCGTCAGCAATATCCGGGCAGACAGGTCGTTCAGCTCGACGACGGCTTCGTTCGAGTTTTTTTGCACGGCAGATCCCGCTTTCAACGAAAACGGCCGCCCTTCGCTGTCTTCACCCCGATAGAGCGCCTCGGTAACGCGCATGCGCTCTTTGGCGACATCCACGCTGTTTTTGTCGAGAACAAAGCTCAGTTCACCACTCATGGTGAATGGCGCCAGCGCCAGCATCGAGCCCAATATGCCAACCGCTACAGGAAGAATGAAACGCAACCACCGTACGTTGCGATCATGCGTGCTGTTCGGAGCGGCAAATTCCTGGCGCTTGGTCCGGATAAGCTTTGCGGCGGTGGACATGGTTAGTCTGTGATCCCGCGGTCATTGCCACTATGAAAGGGCAAGAAATTCCTATGCTCACGCATGCGCGAATATATCTGTTTCTGGCCAGCCGGCGAGATCCAGTCGGGCGCGGTCCGGTAAAAAGTCAAAACAGGCCTGTGCGAGAGCGGTTCGGCCCTCCCGTTCGAGCCGAATTTTCAGCTCATCCTTCAGTCTGTGCAAAAAGCGAACATCCGATGCGGCATATTCCCGCTGCGCGTCGCTCAGCTCCGGATTGCCCCAGTCACTGGATTGCTGTTGCTTCGATATGTCCTGACCAAGAAGCTCGCGCACCAATTCCTTCAGTCCGTGGCGGTCCGTGTAAGTACGAATAAGCCGCGAAGCGATTTTCGTGCAGAAAACAGGTTCGGCCATCACACCCATATAATGTTCGATGGCGGCAAGATCAAAACGTGCGAAATGGTATAGTTTGAGGCGGTTCGGGTCGGACAATATCGACCGGAGATTGGGAGCGGCATAGTCACTTTCCGGGCCGAATCGGACAAGATGCTCGTCGTCTCCCCCGTCTGATATCTGCAACAGGCACAGACGATCCCGGGGAGTCTGGAGCCCCATGGTCTCGGTGTCGACCGCTACGGCTCCATCCGCCAAAACACCCGCCGGAATATCTTCCTCATGAAAAAAAACTGCCATTACTATCTGCCTGTCTATATTATCGGTGGGCCAACTTCATTTTCGCAACCGCTGTATCGGCGTGATACCTTCCTGGCTACAGGTTCGAAACCTTGGCCAGAAATCCGGCTGCGAAAATTGACAGCAGCACGTCAATGGATATGCTATGTGCCGCAGGCCGCTTCAAACAGCAAGTTTAGTTTAAGCGTCTCGTCGCACAGCAATAGCGCACAACAGGGGAATTGAACAACATGGCAGAGAAAAATCCTGATTCAGCAACGCCCGGCTTCGATCTCAACAAGGCCACTATTGTATCGCTCCTTTATATTGCCGGATTTGTTGTGGGCATAACCGGTCTGGTGGGCTTCATTCTTGCGCTGGTATGGAAAGACGAAGTCGCAGGTACCTGGGAAGAAAGCCACCTGCAGTTTCATATCATGACATTCGTCATCGGATTCGCGGTCGGGATCATCGGCGGCATCCTTTCATTTGTGTTGATCGGAATTCCCATTCTGCTCGCGCTTGCCGTCTGGATTCTGGTCCGTTCGGTGCTGGCATTGCTGAAGGCGCAAAAGCACGAGCCCATTGCCGATCCGAAAACCTGGCTTTTCTGATCAGGGCGGTTTGACCCTCGGAATCACCTGGGGGATCGACCAGGCACCGAATTCATTCGCTTATTCGTCTGTTTTTCTGTATGATCGGCCCGCACGATAATAGGATTCGTGCGAAACAATGTCGCGGAAATCGTCCGCTGTGACATTGCTGTTACTGGGTAGGGCGAATTGAAAGTGACGATTTAAGAATGGGTTTTGATAGAAACCGGCGAGGCAGAGGCCGGGACAAACGCGACGGCTTCGGCGACGAAAACTTCGATGGATATCAAGGTGATAACGGTCCCCCCGTAGAAAGATATACGCGACCCGACAGCGATTCGGGCGGCGCCAGACGAGGCGGCGGCATGCCGGACCAGGTTGTCGGCGAAAGCACCGGGACGGTTAAATTTTTCAACGCGCAAAAAGGTTTTGGCTTCATCGTGCAGGATGGTGGTGGCGAAGATGTCTTCGTCCATATCAGTCAGGTCGAGCGCGCAGGCCTGAAAGGTCTCGCGGAAGGACAGACGTTGCGCTTTTCACTGGTTGACCGCGGTGGCAAGGTATCCGCTTCGGACATTCAGATCGAGGGCGACCTCATCGAGGTACCGGCCAGTGGCGGAGGCTCACGTGACGATCACGCCGGCGGCGCTCCTCGCAGGGAGCTAACGGGCGAGAAGGCCACGGGCACTGTAAAATTCTTCAACGGAAGCAAGGGGTTTGGGTTCATTCAGCGCGATGATGGCCAGCCTGACGCATTTGTCCATATTTCCGCCGTAGAGCGTGCAGGTATGCGCGGGCTGGAAGAAGGAGACAAGCTGGAGTTTGAGCTGGAAGTCGATCAGCGTGGCAAGACTGCGGCGGTAAATCTGGTCGCAAAATAGCTGCTCCAGACTGGTTAAATTTTAAAAAAAGGCGGGCTTTGGTCCGCCTTTTTGATTCGCGCTGTCATCGCATTAGGCCAGGTTCGCAAGTGGCGCAGCCCATGCCCGCGTTTCAGGCACAAAAAAAAGCCCGCCAATTTCTTGGCGGGCTTCTTATTGTATCTGCTATTCCTAGAACCGGAAGGTGACAGAGCCTGAATAGACCTGACTCTGCACATCGGACCGACCCACTGTCGAATCCGCCGACAGATCGAAGGACATATTGCCGGTGTTGTAGCGCAAGCCGACGCCGACTTCTCCCCAGTTACGATCTTGCTCGACCAATGCAAACGGTGCGAGGAGACCTGCGCCTCCGACAAAGTTCGCACCGAAACGATTGGGGTTATCAACGAACTCATGCACATAGTTCATCGAAGCATGCAGTTGCAGCGCTTTTCCAGGTTTCGACCGGAATTCCACTCCGGCAAGACCCTGAACACTGTTGTAGTCCGGACGGACGATTGTCAGTGCCGGCCCGCCACCCGTTTCGTTCACATTGCTGAAGTTGATTTTTGCAGCGCGGCCTCGAATGCCTGGCGCGACAACCGCACCCAGCAGATCCAGCTCCTTCGAAAGCCCGACCTCGCTCGAGTAAACGAGACTATCATCGTCTGTTCTAAGGTTGAACGTCTGTGCACCCAAGCCAACGGTCCGCAAGGTCTTGGCATTATAGGTACCGATGCTCAGCCGGGCATCCAGAACCAAGTCTGCAAAAGTCTTGGACCGGCCGTAGACTGACCCCATGATTGTTTTCGACTGCGCAGAATTACCCAGAATGACATTGGCATCCACCTCGGAATAATAGGCCGAGAGACCGATGAACGACGATTCATCAAGATAATATTCCAGACCGCCGGAGATGAAGAAGCCATCGAATTCATCATCACCACCGGAACCGGACGGAGGATTGCGCAGCGTCATCGTCGCGGCATCACCGTTGACAAAGCCACCGGCCAGATAGACCGCCATATCTTCATTCACGCTGCCCGAGCTGACTTCGCTATCCCCGGCATTCAATGCCGCGTCGCTGAGTACAGCCGGAGAAGCGCTTACACCAAAGCCGCCCAGCGATGTCGCTGCGAGCTGAACCGGGCGACCGATAACCGCAACGGTACCGCCGTTTGTTGACCGATCAGCCAGACTTGTCCGACGCTGGTAGAAACTGGAAATATTGCCAAGAAAACCGCGGGCCAAGGACTGGACCGTTGATTCCGTTGTCGGAGCCCAGCTGTTAAAAGTGGCCTGGATCGTTGCCGCATCGGTGAAATCCAGGAACGAGAACAGATCGGCAACAGCAGCATTACCGCGATTACGGTCCATCAGACCCGCGAAGCTAACCTGCAACGGATCGCTGCTATCGATTACATTCTGATAGCTTTGAGCTGCCACACGCAAATCTACCGCATTGGCGCTGTAAATCAGTTGTGACTGCAAAATGGCCGACATATTGGACACGCTGTTGAACTGGCTGGTAACGCCGCCAGTGGCAGTCAGAATCCGATAGTTGCTTGGCGTGGCCGTCTGGAAACCTGCCACGCTGCTGACCGCAACATTGCCGCCAACATTGGCAACGCCGTTGACCGCCAGCAGATCCGAATTGCCGGACGCTCCGACGTCTACCATGAAGGTGGATCCGGAAGACAGCACAACGTTGCCATTCACGGTGAGCGTACCGATTGTACCTACCGCGCCTGGCGCGATGCCACCCATGATACTGGTCAGGAACGGCGCGTTGACAGTACCCGTGCCCGAGAGCAGGCCGCCAAACAGCGAATAATCGCCGACGCTATTCAAGGTTCCGTTTACGGCGATCCGGCCTGCAGTCTGGTTGACGTCGATCAGAGCCGAAAGACTTGAACCCGAGTTGATCAGCAACCCGGCGGTTCCGCCGACATTCAGCCGATCGATGGTTATGTTGCTGCTGAGCGTTGTCGTGCCAGCTTTGTTCAGCGTGACATCAAAATAGCGCGCCTTGATTCCGCCTGCCACATTGGCATCGACATTGTTAGGAACAAAGCCGGTGGCGCCTGCAAGACCGTTGGCCAGCGTTGGTGCCGGGAACGGATCGCCTTCCGCCTGAGGCTGTTCTTCAACGCCGTCCGGACCGCCATTGGCGTCTGCTATGATAGCAACAGGAGCTGCGCCGCCATTGATCGCAATATTACCAACGGGTTGCGCACCGCCGCGAATGGCAACGTCATCGACCATGGTCGCGCCGCCATTGATCGCAACATTCTCGACCAGGGTCAGGCCACTGCTGATCGCTGCGTTCTCGGCAATCATGCCTTCACCGCGGATGGCGGCATTGCCGGCAAAAGACGGGCGGGCTGCAGAAGCGGCCACTTCGGTCGAAATAGCCGACGACTGAGCTTCAACCGATGCATCAACGGCAACCGCAGCTGATGTCGCATTGGGCACCTGTCCCTCACCAATACTCGATGTTGGCGCCGGTGTTGGCGCCGGAGCAGGGCGCGACGGCGGCGTATCGGTGCCCGAAGCAAAGTCGAAGCAGCCATCGCCTGGATTGTTGCCTTCAGGGTCAAAGCAGACTTCACCGAATTTCGGGGTGTCTTGCGTGATTCCGCCCGACTGCGTCCCGGGGAAGCCATTCACGACATTGCCGCTGGCATCAATGATCCGGTAGGCGGGATCGAGATCCGTCTGCCAATGGGTTGCATCCTCCCATGCGCCGTCGCCGGCCTTGGCGCTGACATAGCGATAGGGGTTGCTCGCAGCAATATAGTCGGCGAACAGGAACAGTGGCTGATAAAAGCTCTGTGTGCCGTAGGAACTGAACACCTGGGGCCCAAAGAACCGCGAGCCACCGGACAGGACCCCAATTTGCAGGTCTTCGGTCGTCAGGCTGTTGTTTGCGGCATCCAGAATCAAAGGACCGCCGGAATCGCCGCCGGCCGTGGTGGCCTCTTTCGTCAGCGGCTCATCCTTGTAAAGGTTGAAGTCAAAGGGATTGGTCTTGTTGGGATCGTCAAAATCCAGATTGTACAGGACCTGCGGATTTACCGGGCCAGTGCCGTTGTCGCCGAATGTCGTTCCGAAGAGGAAAAGATTGCGATCGTCGAGTGACGACAGCGACCCAAGCATATTTTCGGCAGCACGGCGGCGCCAATCAATGCCCTGAGACGCGCCCGTTGTACCGCTGCCCGAGCGGCCATAGCCCGTTATTTTGACATGATAGCCGGTGCCCGTTGTATCATCAATCGCCCCTGGATCGGGAAGGGGGGAGAACAGCAAGGCCCAGGTCGGGATATTGGCCGCCGGATCAGAAAGCGTGGCGAGTGCGATATCGCCTTCAAGGAAACCTGCACCTTCGGGGCGTGCCACAGAATCAGGGTTATAGGCGATCTGGCTGATATTGTAGACAAACAGATCGGGGTTGGACGCGAAGCCGTTGCTAATCCAGTTCTGGAAACCGGGCAATGCATTCACATTGAAAGAAAAGGCAGACTGGATCGTTCCATCGGTGGCGTAATCGCTTTCAGGACGATCATTCACGCAGTGGGCGGCGAACAGGACTGTCCGCGGGTTGATCAGGGTACCGGAGCAGACAAAACCATCATTGCGGAAAAACATCCCGACACCGTTCACGCCGCCATCATTGTCGATAATATCCGTTGGCGTGAAATTGTCATTGGGCACAATCGCCTGAGCTGGCGTTGCCAGAGCGAGCGTCGCAATTGCCCCCGCTGCTGCCGTCCGCAAAAGTACCGATCGCTTGGAATGTCCGAAATTTTTGTTCATGGAAGTATTTACCCCTGTAAAAACCAGTCAGAATAGACCCAAGCCGCTACTCTGCTTGATTTTTGAGCTCGAATCAAAGCGAAAATTCTTCCAGACAGGAATTAGGGGTAAAAAACTCCGGTTTTCTGCGACAAAATCCCTCACAAGAGCCGAAAAATTGGTTGCAACTGTGACGATTCGGCAACAGGATTTGGCCGATTCAGACAAACAGCGCCTGCCACCGGTTTACAATTGCAAACTGGCAGCAGGAGCTTGAGTCGCCTGCAAACTGCGATCCAGCCTGCCCAACATTACTTGACACATGCTCACTCTTTCTTTGCAATCTCCAGCAGGAACCATGCGCGCTCTTCGGCCTGATCCGTCCAGTCGTCCAGCAGGCCGTCAGTCGCATTATCACCGGCCTCTCCTGCCAGTTCCTTCGCTTCACGAAGCCTTTCCAGAAGCTTCAGATTGTCCGCGCGCATTACTTCGAGCATATCCGGCGCCGCGACCTTGGGATCGTCATTATCGGCGATAGACTGCCGTTTGGCGATATCGCCAATGGACGTTAAGGTGCGATGGCCGTTCTTGCGAACCCTTTCGGCAATCAGGTCGGTTGTACCGAGAATCTGTGCCGCATGCTCATCGAACATCAGATGATAATCGCGGAAATGGGGCCCGGATACGTGCCAGTGAAAATTCTTGGTCTTGAGATAAAGGGCAAAGCTGTCCGCCAGAATTCCGTTCAGGGCTTCGGCTACAGCCTTTTTTGCATTGTCACCCGTCGACACAGTTTTTCTCCTTGTGGGATTTGTCTATTCAATAGGTGGAAAGTAGAGATGATCGGCAGCCGAATACAGCGGGAAGAATTGCTCTCTCAGATTGATAATTTCGATTGAACAGCTTGCAAACCCGGCAGCAGCGGATCAGAAAATCCCCCAGGCACCGAGCGCCAGAACAGCACCGATCAACAGGAAGCCAGCACCACCGGTATAGCGCACGGCGACCATCGGAACGTGGTCCGCCAACTGTCGGTAGAACAGGATGGCAGGAAGGCAGGCGATCATAACTCCGAACCATCCGCCAGCTGCCGCGAACGATCCCATGCCGGTTCGCGCAGCGGTCGCAATCAGTATAAACTGCCCCTTGTCTCCGAATTGCAGGACGAAAAGGCCAAGAAACGACGTCCAGAACGGGCCAAGCGGCCATTTTTCCAGCAGATCGACCGGGCGTCGCCAGGCCATCATGCCAACGCCGGCAAAAATCAGGGACAATGCATAGAAAAGTTGCAGGGCGTCTTCACTGATCCATCGATGGATTGCTGAACCGGCGACTGCAGAAATCACGCAATTGCACAGGGTAGCGAGTCCCAGACCCCATAGGACCGGAGACATTCGGCCGTATCTTATCGCCAGAGCGGCACACAGGATCTGCGGCCGGTCGCCAAATTCTGCAACCGCCAGAGCAAAAAAAGAAGTTAGGAATGCGTCCACAAAGCGGGGCGGCTAGGGCTGTCCGCCGAGGCGGAGTGCTGCATTGGCCATCAGCGCTTCGGTCATGGCCGGATTGATTTCTTCGCAATCGAGCGCCGCTCGCATCGCTTCGAGATAGGTGCGGGCGATGGTTGTACCGCCGCCTGCTTGCATGGCAGGTTGAAGCACGCTTTCCAGCACACAGATCAGATCGCGAAGAGCCGACAGGCGATGTTGTGTTGCGCGCTGCCGAATATGATCGAGGTGCATAAGAAACTGGAGGGGATGCTGGCCGGCCAACTCTGCCGGCAAATTGTCGAGCAGGCCTCGCATTTCGGTCAGCACAAACGGATTCTGATCATGATTCATGGCAATTGACTCCCGCTAGATGCGATCATGCAAAAACATGGTTAAGAAGTCGTAAATGATGCCCGCTATCTGATGGCGGCTTTTTCTTGACAACCGGTGGTGTTTTCACCATTAGCGCGGCGAACGAATGCGGCGCCTGATTGCGTCGCTGTTTTTATTTCAGCTTCTGCCTTAAGGAATGCACCATGGCGAAACCAGCCAATGTAAAGATCAGACTCGTCAGCACGGCGGACACGGGATTCTTCTATGTAACCCGCAAGAACCCGCGGAATCTCACCGAGAAAATGGTGCAGCGCAAATATGACCCGGTCGTCCGCAAGCATGTCGAGTTCAAAGAAGCCAAAATCAAGTAAACAGCTTTTGGCCAGGCTTTAGCGGTGCAGCACCTGCTGTACCGATTCGATGAATTTCGCGACCGATATCGGCTTTGAAACATAAGCCTCTGCCCCGGCACTCAATATCCGGTCCTCATCACCCTTGCCGGCATAAGCCGTCACGGCCATGATCGGAATGATCTTGAGTTGGCCATCTTTCTTGATTTGCTCGATCAATTCCAGGCCGCTGACATGGGGCAGCTGGATATCCATGACGATCAGGTTAGGCACGAAGCTGCGCGCCTTTTCGAGCACTTCCCGACCATCGCTGACCGGCTCCACCACAAAACCATGGGCCCGCAGCAGATCGCAGAACAGCTTGAGGTTCAACTCGTTGTCCTCGACCACCAATACTCTTTTCGCCACAGCCGGATTTGCCCTTTCAAACTTGCCGCCGAACCATTAGGCGAAAGCGGCAATGGAAACAAATCCCAATCTCGGGCCCGATGCCGAAATCATCGCCTTGCAGGCGCTGGGCTGGGTGCTGCAGGACCAGGACCGGGCGGAGCGGCTGCTTGCATTGACCGGGCTGGATCCCCGCGAACTGAGATCAGGCCTTGAAGATCCCGCGATGCTGGCATCGCTGCTCGGCTTTCTCGCCAATTACGAACCCGATCTGCTGGCCTGCGCCGACGCCATCGGTGTCGCGCCCGCCAAACTGGCGGCTGCCGCAGCCCATCTTAATTCTCCCGGAGATTTTCATGACTAAAAAACCGCTCCTGATCAGCGACTGCGACGAAGTGTTGCTGCACATGGTGGTGCCGTTCCAGCAGTGGCTGGACAGCGACAAGCACATCCATTTCGATCTGGAAAATGGCAGCGACTTTGCCAATGCGCTGCGCCACAAACATGATGGCACCCAGGTTCTGCCGGAACAGATCTGGCCGATGCTAAAAGAATTTTTCGATACCGAAATGCACCGGCAAGGCGCTATTGAAGGCGCGGCCCAGTCGATCAACAAGCTTGGCGAAATGGCCGATGTGGTGATATTGACCAACCTGCTGGACGATCGCCGGGAAGCGCGCGCCGCGCAGCTGAAGGCGGTCGGAATCGATTTTCCCGTCTATACCAACCAGGGCGGAAAGGGCGAGCTGCTGAACAGCATCCTCGCCGAATTTGAACCGTCCGTCACAGTTTTTGTCGACGATCTGGGCCACCAGCATGGCAGCGTCGCCAAGCACGCGCCCGACGTATGGCGGTTGCAGATGGTCGGTGAGCCGATCATGGCGAAACATATCAAGTCCAATCCGGCCGCCCATGCGCGCATCGACTTCTGGAGCGAAGCGGTAAGCTGGATATCCGACAAGTTTGAAAATGCCGAACCAGCTCCGGCAATGGACCTGTCTTCGCAAGAGCTTGACCCTGCCAACCATGCGTGAGAGATTTGCCCGATGACCAACCATATTGAAAAAGCCCTGGCAGCCAAAGGTATCGAGCTGCCGACACCCGCCGCTCCCGTCGCCTCCTACGTTCCCGCAGTGGAAGTGAACGGATTGCTCCATATCAGCGGTCAGGTGTCGATGAACGACGGCAAGCTGATCACCGGACGGCTGGGAGACGATATGTCACTCGCCGAAGGGCAGCAGGCCGCCAAGGCCTGCGCGCTGATGATCGCGGCACAGATCAAGAAGGCGGCAGGGTCGCTCGACCGGGTCGACCGGGTCGTCAAGCTCGGCGTCTTCGTCAACAGCACCGCCGACTATACCGATCATCCCAAGGTCGCCAACGGCTGTTCCGACATGATGGAAGTGATTTTCGGGGCTGCCGGCCAGCATGCCCGCAGCGCCGTAGGCGTCGCGTCCCTGCCGCTCGGTGTGGCGGTCGAGGTAGACGCCATCATTGCCCTGAAGCCCGAGTGATCACGAGACTGCTCGACCATCTGCTCGCGCCGGCACCGGCCCCCGGTCGCGTGGCGTTTCTGAAGGGCCAGCCCTATGCGCATCGCGGCCTTCACGGCAAGGGCGTGCTGGAAAACAGCCCCGCCGCCTTCGAGGCCGCGATCAAACTGGGCCATGGAATCGAATGTGATGTCCAGGCAGCCGAAGACGGCCGAGCCTTTGTCTTTCATGACTATGAACTGGACCGTCTGACGGACCGGACCGGACCAATTGCAAAATTGCGGTCAGAGGATATCGATCAGATCGCATTGCGGGATGGCCATGGAAAAATTCCGCGATTGCGCGAAACACTGGCCCAGGTGGCCGGCAGAGTACCGATTCTGATAGAAATAAAGTCTCGCAACCGGCGCGTCGGGCCTCTGTGCCTTTCTGTCCGCCGGGCGCTCGAAGGCTATGGCGGCAAGGCTGCCGTCATGTCCTTCAATCCGCTGGTCAGCGCATGGTTTCGCAACAATGGCGAGCATATTGTCCGCGGGCTTGTGGTCACGGAAGAGCATGGCAAGAACTGGCGCGGCCGGATCGCCCGCCACCGTGACCTCTGGATCGCGAAACCGGATTTTCTTGCCTATGATGTTCGGGATCTGCCCTCGCGCTTTGCCGCCTCGCAGCGGGCGCGCGGTCTTCCGCTCGTCACGTGGACGGTCCGTTCGGCGGAACAGGAGAAAACCGCCTTTCGCCATGCGGATGAACCGGTTTATGAGCTGCCGCAGAACTGATAGCATGAATCACAATGTCTGATTCTCCTGCCGCTCCCGCCGAAATTCTGGCTCGCGTTGCCGACGATATCGCCAGCCTGCCTGCTGACCAGTGGGATGCCTGTGCCGGTCCGGCCAACCCCTTTGTTTCCCATGCCTTTCTTTCGGCGATGGAGGAATCGGGGAGTGTCGGCCCCGGAACCGGCTGGAAATCGCTGCCGATCGTCATCGAAGATGGCGCAGGGAACATTGCAGCCTGCCTGCCCAGCTATCTCAAGTCGCACAGCCAGGGCGAGTATATATTCGATCAGCAATGGGCGCATGCGTTTGAAAATGCCGGTGGCCAATATTATCCCAAAATCCAGATCGCCGCACCCTTTTCCCCGGTGCCCGGCCCGCGCCTGCTGTTGCGCGACAAAAATCTTGCGATGCCTCTGTTGCGCGCGGCCGAGCAACTGGCAGAGAATAACGGGATTTCATCGGTCCATGCGACATTTGTCAGCGAAGACCAGCTGTCCCATTTTCGCGAAGCCGGCTGGCTGATCAGGGCCGACAGCCAGTTTCACTGGCACAATGCCGGCTATGCCAGCTTTGACGAGTTCCTCGCTGCCCTGTCTTCCCGGAAACGCAAGGCGATCCGGCGGGAACGGGTCAAGGCCCAGGAAGCGGTGGATATCGTTCACCTGTCCGGCGATGACATTCAGCCGGAACATTGGGACTATTTCTGGGAATTTTATCAGGACACCGGGATGCGCAAATGGGGCCAGCCCTATCTGACGCGCGACGCATTTGATCTGCTGCAAGAGAAAATGGCGGACAAGTTGCTGCTGATCTTCGCCATGCAGGATGGCATGCCGGTGGCTGGTGCGCTCAATATTATCGGTGAAGATACGCTATATGGCCGCTATTGGGGATGCACCCGCAATATCCCGTTTCTGCATTTCGAGATTTGCTATTATCAGGCCATTGACGCGGCCATTGCGCGCAGTCTGAAAACGGTGGAGGCGGGGGCGCAGGGGAGCCACAAACTGGCCCGGGGCTATCAACCGGTGCCGACCTGGTCAGCACATTATATTGTCGATCCCGGATTTCGGTCGGCAATTGCCGACTATCTCGAGCGCGAGCGGCAGGCGGTTGCTGCCGATATTGAATTTCTGGCCGATATGGGGCCGTTTAAAAAGTCGGCGTAGGCTTAAGCGGCGCGGCGTGTGTTGTCCTGCAGCCAGTTGCGCGCTTCCCGCTGGGCTTCGGCAATTTCACGAGCCGTCATATCCAGCGAAATTTCGGCGCGACAAATCTTGCTCTCGTCATGGCCGGACAATGCCGCCAGATTGAACCATTTGTGCGCTTCGATCAGATCGACGTCGACGCCATCCGATCCGGTCGAATAGATCACGCCCAGATCAAAATATGCATTGTTGCTGCCTTGCGATGCTTCGGCGAGGCGGCTTTCGATCAGAAAGGCGGCGCTTTTCATGCTGTTGGCCATATTTTTCAGTCCCTGTTTCTGTTGCCGCGATGCGCAGCGACAAACAGACATTCGCCGCAATGTCCTAAAGAAATGGTTAACGAAAACTGCCGAAAATGCCTTCCGTCACTTCAAAATCCCAGAAAATCAGGCCTGTTTTCCCGGATTTCTGGTTAATGGCGCAGTGCTTCAGCCTTAGGAAACAGGGATATTATCGATCAACCGGGTGTGGCCCATATGAGCGGCGACAAAAAGCCGGGCCGGCTCTATAAAATCGTCAAGAACCGCCAGCGTATCGGCATTTCGCAGCTCGAGATAATCGATTTTCCGGAAGCCGGCAGCAAGCATTCGTTCCTTGGCATCGGCCAAAATTGTCGCAACATCACCCCCTCCTGCAATCGCTCTGGCTGCCCCCTGCATCGCTTGCGGAAGCGCGACGGCATCGGCCCGTTGCGCTTCGGTCAGATAGGCATTTCGCGACGACAGGGCGAGGCCGTCGGGATCACGGACCGTCGGTACACCGACAATATCATGGGTGAAATCCAGGTCGCGCGCCATCCGCCGGATGATCGCAAGCTGCTGATAGTCCTTTTCCCCGAAAAAGGCCGCATCGGGACGAATCTGGTTGAACAGTTTCGCCACCACCGTGGCGACACCGTCAAAATGACCCGGGCGCGCCGCGCCGCACAGGCCGTCGCTGATCCCGGCCACACTTATCTTGGTGGCATAGCCGGACGGATAGATCTGGTCCGGCGTCGGTGCCCACAGCAGCTCCACCCCGGCAGCCTCCAGCAGGGCGGCGTCGGCGGCTTCCTGGCGCGGATAGGCATCCAGATCCTCGCCTTCGCCAAACTGGGTCGGATTGACAAAGATCGACGCCACAACCGCGTCGCATTGTTCCCGCGCCATTTCCACAAGACGCATATGCCCGGCGTGCAGCGCACCCATCGTCGGAACCAGTCCGATTTTCAATCCTGCCTTGCGAAATTCCGCCAAAGCGTCCCGCAGCGGGTCAAGCTGTCGAACAATTTGCATGCATCACTCTTTGCGTTTAGATTTTGCCCCAAGGTTCATCTAAGCTATGGGACGGGGGGTTGTCCTTCGCAAGGGCCAAGAACAGGGATATCGCTCAAAACGTGACCAAAGATACACATCATATCGTCTTCGCCAATGAAAAAGGGGGAACCGGAAAGTCCACCACCGCAGTGCATGTTGCCGTGGCCCTTGCCTATCAGGGGCACAAGGTCGCGCTTATTGATCTCGATCCGCGGCAGCGCACATCCTACCGCTATCTGGAAAACCGGGACGCCACGATGAAGCGGCTGAATATCGAAATTCCGCAGCCGGCCTATGACGTTTTCGAAGAGGACAATCTTGCCCGGCTCGAACAGCTGATCGAACGGATGAGCCACGGTGCCGATTTTCTGCTCTATGATACGCCGGGCCGCGATGACAAATTCGCCCGCTTTGTGGCCACCCGCGCGAATACGCTGGTGACACCGATCAATGACAGCTTCGTCGATTTCGATCTGATCGGGCAGGTGGATCCGGAGACCTACAAGGTCCGCAAACTGAGTTTTTACGCGGAACTGATCTGGGACGCGCGCAAGGCCCGGGCCAAGGCCGACGGCGCGACGATCGACTGGGTGTTGCTGAGAAACCGGACGCAATATGTCGAGGCGCACAATATGAAGCGGATCATCGCCGCGCTTGCGGAATTGTCCCAGCGCGTCGGATTCCGGATCATCCCGGGACTCAGCGAGCGCGTCATTTATCGCGAACTTTTCCCGGCGGGCCTGACCATGCTCGACAAGGAATATCTAGGCCGGCTCGCAACTAGCCACCTGGCGGCGCGTCAGGAATTGCGTGAACTGATCAAGCATCTCGCTTTGCCCCACCCCGCCCAAGCGATACCCGGCGATGGTGAAACAGGCCTGGCCAAGCCCAAGCTCGTGGCCTGATCGATGCTGCCATTACTCATCTTCGGTGGCGCCATCCTGGCCTGGCTGGTATTATCGGGCAAGGCCAGGACAATGACCGCCAACCAGTGGCTGGCGCTGGTGGTCGCGCTGGTCGGTGCCAATTTCCTGCGCAGCGGCGGCTGGATCATGGGCGGGGCGATGCTCGCCGGCGCGGCTTTTCTGAGCGGCTGGCGGATATTGATCCCGGCCCGCGACAGCGAGGAGCCGAAGCGCAAGCCACGCAATTTCGAACTGGACCGGGCGCGCTCGCTGCTCGGGGTCAGCGATAGCGCCGGCTTTATCGAGATCAATGCGGCCTGGAAAGAACGGCTTGAGGAACATCACCCGGACAACGGCGGAGACGAGCAGCTGGCGAAGATGATCAACCGGGCCCGGGACCTGTTATTGGAAGAATTGGAAGCATCCAAGAGGCGGTAACCAGGCTGTCGCAATTCACCGGTAGCACTGGATTTTCCGAGATTTGCCTCCTAAACAGGATGGCAAAACCAACAAGCCAGGATCCCCCGAAATGATCGCTCCGACCACCCACAATTTCCATCCTACCTCGCTGCGCGAATATGATATCCGCGGTATTGTCGGGGAGACGCTGGGCGAGGACGATGCCTATGCCATTGGCCGCGGGTTCGGGACGCTGATAGCTCGCGACGGCGGTACTGCGGTTGCTACCGGTTTTGACGGACGAACCAGCTCGCCGATGCTGGAAGCGGCGCTGATCCGGGGTCTCAATGATGCCGGAATCAATGCCATTTCTGTCGGAATGGGCCCCACTCCGATGCTATATTACGCCGAATCTGTACTGGATCAGGTCCAGGGCGGCATCATGATCACCGGCAGCCACAATCCCGCCAACTACAACGGCTTCAAGATGGTATTCCAGGGTCGTCCGTTTTTCGGAGCGGATATTCTGAAGCTCGGCACCATGGCCACGAGCGGCGACTGGGACACGGGCACAGGGACGTCGGAAGGCCATGATATCATCGACGAATATGTCGCCCGTCTGCTGAAAAATTTCTCCGGCAGGGCATTCAAGGTCGGCTGGGATTGCGGCAACGGAGCCGCCGGTCCGGTCATCGAGAAGCTGACCAGGCTGCTCACCGAACGCGGTGCCGGCGAACATCATCTGCTCTACACCGATGTCGATGGCGCATTTCCCAATCACCATCCCGATCCGACCGAGGAAAAGAATCTCGCCGACCTGAAGGCGCTGGTGGCCGAGAATGGTCTGGATTTTGGCGTGGCGTTCGACGGCGACGGCGACCGGATCGGCGCGATCGACGGCGAGGGCCGGGTGATCTGGGGCGACCAGCTATTGCAAATCTATGCCGAGGATGTGCTGAAGAGCGAACCCGGCGCGACGATCATCGCCGACGTCAAGGCGTCGCAGGCGCTCTACGACCGGATCGCGGAACTCGGCGGCCAGCCGCTGATGTGGAAGACCGGCCACAGCCTGATCAAGTCGAAGATGAAAGAAACCGGATCGCCGCTGGCCGGCGAAATGAGCGGCCATATATTCTTCAAACATGACTATTACGGTTTTGACGATGCCCCCTATGCCGCGATCCGCCTAATCCAGGCCGCGACCAATATCGGCAAGAGCGTGACCCAGTTGCGCAGCGACATGGTCGCAATGATCAACACACCGGAAATGCGCTTCCAGGTTGATGAAAGCCGCAAGTTCGCCGTGATTGAAGAAGTGCTGGAGCGATTGTCAGCCAATGGTGCAGAAGTGAATAATACCGATGGTGCGCGGGTCAATACCGAAGACGGCTGGTGGCTGCTGCGCGCGAGCAATACCCAGGATGTGCTGGTTGCCCGGGCCGAGGCGAAGTCGCAGGACGGTCTCGACCGGCTGATGGCGCAGATTGATGAGCAGCTAGCCTTGTCGGGTCTGGAGCGCGGTGAACAGGCGGGGCATTAGTCCCGGACACCCGATGGGTCGGTTCGGTTCATTCAATGGGTCTCAAATGAAGGTTGCGACGGTGTTGGTTCCCGGACCAACTGCCGAGATGATGAAAACTGCCGAGCAGATCATGGCGGCGAAGCCGGCAGCGATTTCCTGACGTAGTGTAAAGCGGGGCATGATGGGCTCCTTTGTGAGCGCTTGCCTTATGCGATCAAGGCAACAGAATTCTGAACAGCGGGGCCAACACTTGCGGCAACCAGGACGGCGGCAGAGAAAAGTGCGGCAACAGCGGCGGCGACATGGTTCTGGATATTGGCGTTGATCATTCTGAAATTCCTTTTTGTTTCAATCAGGGCTTCGCGGTTTCTGTTAGCGAAGATGACAAGAGCTTTGCATGCCTCGTGCCAGTTATGTAATATTGTTTATTTGCAATGACTTCCTCTTATTCTCATGGCGGGTATAAATTTCGGCTTCCCGATTAGTGGGAAATATTGCCAACATTTGGTTGCGGCCTGTGACTTGGTGCGCGCCGCACCTGACTCTTATCGAAATGCAGTATGGTCAGGTCCCTCTGGTTCGTTCAGGACACAGTGATCAAGGGAAGAGGAATGGCCGAACATGGACCCCTATATCTACGTCACCTTTGTTAGCGCTCTTGCGCTGCTGGCTTATTATTTCACGCTGCTGATGGCCGGAATCGCGCGCGGGCGATTCAAGATTGCGGTGCCCTCGCACAGCGGTCCGCCCGAATATGAGCGTTATGTGCGGGCGCATCAGAACACGCTGGAGCATCTGGTATTGTTCCTGCCCGGCCTGTGGCTGTTCGCCTATGTCGTTAGCCCCTATTGGGCAGCGGGCATCGGCCTGATCTGGCCGTTCATGCGGGTCGGCTATGCGCTGGGCTATCACAAGGCCCCGGAAAAACGGTTGCGGTGGCTCTATGCGAGCATGCCGCCGATCTATATTTTTGTGCTAGGCTCCCTGATCGGCAGCATCCTACACTGGATCAAAGCTTGAGAGGCAATGCAATATGAGTGACCATGACCTTGTGATCCGCGGCGGCACCATCGCCGATGGCAGCGGCGGTGATCTTTTCGATGGCGATATCGCGATCAGCGGCGGCGCCATCGCCGCCATCGGTGAGATCGCTGGCAAGGGCCGCGAAGAAATCGACGCGTCCGGCAAGATTGTCACTCCCGGCTTTGTCGATGTCCATACCCATTATGACGGCCAGTCGATCTGGGCCGAAGAGCTTAGCCCGTCTTCGTCGCATGGCGTGACCACAGCGATCATGGGCAATTGCGGGGTCGGCTTTGCCCCCTGCCGCCAGGCGGACCACGACATGCTGATCAACGTGATGGAAGGCGTCGAGGATATCCCCGGCGTGGTGATGTCCGACGGCCTGCCATGGAACTGGGAGACCTTTCCCGAATATCTCGACGTGGTCGCCAGCGGGAAGCGCGATATCGATGTCGCCGCCTATCTGCCTCACTCGCCGCTGCGCGTCTATGCGATGGGCGCGCGCGGTGCCGCGCGCGAACCGGCCAATGACGATGATCTGGCGATGATGCGCAAGCTGTGCCGCGAAGCGATGGAAGCAGGGGCGATCGGCTTTGCCACGTCGCGCCTGTCGATTCACAAGACCGCCGACGGCGGCAGCATCCCGACGTTCGAAGCAGACATTGCCGAACTGGAAGCTATTTGTGGCGGCATGGCAGATGCCGGTACCGGTACATTCCAGGTCGTGCTTGATGCCTTTGTCGGCTGGGACAAGGAATATAAGGTGATCGAGCGGGTGGTGGAAAGTTCCGGCCGCCCGGCCACCTTCACCCTGGCGTCCGGTAATGACGGCCCGCCGCGCTGGCGCCGCGTGCTTGAGATGATCGACCGCACCAACGCCGCTGGCGGGAAAGCAACCGCGCAGATCATGCCGCGGCCGATCGGGCTGATCGCCGGGCTGGAACTGACGGTGCATCCGTTCATCCTGTGCCCGAGCTGGTCAAAAATCGCCGACCTGCCCATCGAGCAGCAGGTCGCGGCGATGCGCGATCCCGAATTGCGCGCCGCGCTGCTCAGCGAGGAATTCGAATCCGGCCACCCGTTCAACGCGCTGGCCCGCGACTGGAACTGGCTGTTCCCGCTCGACAATCCGCCTGATTATGCACCGCCGAAGGAAATGAGCATGGCCGGACAGGCCGCGGCCAAGGGCTGCACGCCGCAGGAAATTGCCTATGACCGGCTGCTCGAGACCAATGGCAAGGGCCTGTTCCTGGCAGCGCTGGGCAATTATGAAAATGGCACGCTGGCCAGCGCCCATGAAATGCTGAGCCATCCGCATTGCATTCCCGGTCTCGGCGATGGCGGTGCCCATTATGGCGCGATTTGCGATGCCAGCTACTCGACCTATCTGCTCAAGCAATATGTGCAGAAAGCCAATGGCTATCGCTTCGACCTGGCGGAAGCGGTGCATATGCTGTCGCACAAGGCCGCCTGCGCGGTTGGTCTGAACAGTCGCGGCCTGCTGCAAACCGGTGCCAAGGCCGATATCAATGTCATCGACATGGATCGCCTGGAACTGCACTTGCCGGAAATCGTCCGCGACCTGCCTGCGGGAGGGCAGCGGCTCCACCAGCGCGCGACCGGCTATGACGCCACGATTGTGTCGGGGGAAATCATCCGGCGGTTTGACCAGTCAACCGGAGCGCGACCGGGGCAGTTGATACGCGGAGCGTGACAATATCCGGCTGCGCTTGATACAAGGCCGGGATGACCGAGGAAATTCCCGACCAGACTCGCGCCGCCTGGGACGGGCTGCCGGCAGAGCTTTTGGACAGGCTGATGCAGCTGCGCAGGCTGATTCTCGATGTTGCCAGCACCGACCCCGCGATCGGCGCGATCGAGGAAGTGCTGAAATGGGGGCAGCCGGCCTTTCTGACATCGACAACCGGATCGGGCACGACCGTGCGGATCCATCGTCACCGGAAATCGGCCGGCCAATATGCATTTTACGTGCATTGCCAGACCGATCTGGTCGAGCGCTACAGGCAGTTATATTCTGACCAGCTAGCCTTTGAAGGTAACCGGGCGGTGGTGTTTGACGTCAAGGACGCACTGCCCGTTGATGCGGTCCGACATTGCCTTGCCATGGCGCTGACCTATCATCTGCAGAACGGCAGCTAGGAGACCCATGCTCCATATCGTCCACCATGGTGATTATGTCGCGCCGCGCCCGACCAGCGGCAGCTTTGTGTTCGACAAATATCGGCTGGTGATGGAAGCGGTTCGCGAACATGCACCGCGCCATGCGGCTTACGAACCGATAGCGATGGACCGGGCGTGGATCGAGGCGGTGCATGACGCCGATTATGTCGAGGAAGTGCTGACAGCCACCGTCCCGCGGCACAAGGAGCGCCGCATCGGTTTTCCGGTATCCGCCGCCATTGCCAGCCGCGTCTGCTATACATCGGGCGGTACATGGCTGGCGGCGCGGCTCGCGCTGGAACATGGATATGCCGCGAACAGCGCCGGCGGCAGCCATCATGCCCTGGCCGACACCGGCGCCGGCTATTGCGTGTTCAATGATCTGGCGATCGCCGCCAACCGGCTGTTGGCAGAGGGCGACGCGCGCCGGATCCTGATCGTCGATCTCGACGTCCATCAGGGCGACGGCACCGCAGTATTGCTGGCCGGCCGCAGCGACATTTATACCCTGTCGATCCATAGCGAACGGAATTTCCCGACCCGCAAGGCGCGTTCCAGCCGGGATATTGCGCTACCCGATGCAGTCGGAGATGACGATTATCTCGCCATATTGGACACGGCCCTGCGGGACATATTTTCAAGTTTCGCGCCGGACCTGCTACTCTATCAGGCCGGAGTCGATCCGCATGTAGATGACCGGCTCGGGCGGCTGGCGCTGAGCGATGCCGGTCTGGAAAAGCGCGACCGGATGGTTATCCGGCAGGCCAGGGACCGGAACATTCCGGTCGCCAGCGCTCTGGGCGGCGGCTATGGCCAGGACCATCGCGCCGTGGCCCTGCGCCACGCGCGCTCGATGATCGCGATGGCGGACGAAGCGAGCCGCCGGGATATTATCCGCTAAGCTTTTCCCGATTGCCATTGACCTGATGCATCTCCGAAAAGATGCTCCAGATCGCGATGAACAATGCGGCCACGAGCGGACCGATCACGATACCATTGATGCCGAACAGCTGCAGCCCGCCAAGCGTGGAAATCAGCACCACATAGTCGGGCATCCGCGTATCCCGGCCGACCAGGATCGGCCGCACGACATTGTCGACCATGCTGATCAGGAAGACGCCGCAGAGGATCAGAACAATGCCTTGCCAGACAGCACCGGTGACCACGAGATAGAGAGCCACCGGGATCCAGACAAATCCGGTACCAATGGCCGGAATCAGGGAGAATACCCCCATCAACACGGCCCATAGCAGCGCGCCGCGGATATCGAGCGCCCAGAAAATCAGGCCGCCGAGTCCACCCTGGATGATCGCGATGATCAGGCTGCCCTTGATCGTCGCCCGGATGACCACAAGGAAACGCTCCAACAGAATATCGCGCTTGGTCTCGTCCAGCGGAATCATCTCTCCGATACGCTCGGTCAGTCCGCGACCGTCACGCAGCAGGAAAAAGGTGAGATAGAGCATTACGCCCAGGCCGAGCATGAACTGGAACGCACCCTGGCCAACGCTCAGCAGCTGGGCGAGCAGGAATTCGAGAATCGCGGAAATAGACTGTTCGATCTCCGCCCTGATGCTGGCAACATCGCCATAGCCATAAGCGGCCAGCTGCGCCTGCATCCAGCTGGGCAGGGAATTTTCAAACGCCGCGAACGCCGCACCAAAATCGATGTCACCATTTTCGATCCGCGTATAAAGGCTTGCCGCTTCCTGGGCCAGCGCCATGCCGAGCAGGATGGTCGGCACGACAACCAGCAACAGGATCAGGACCAGCGTGATCACCGCACACAGGTTGGCGCGGTCGGGGAAACGGGACAGCAAACGGTCGTGGACCGGGCGAAACAGGACAGCGACGACAACGCCCCAGACGATCGCCCCGAAAAAAGGCTCGATGAGGACCGCGAAGGCCAGCGAGATGATCACCAGCAGCGCGATCATGAAACCCCATTCGACGCGTTTCTTCGATGTTGTCTGCTTGTCCATTTTACATCGCTCTTCCTGGGCGTGCCGTGGCCGTCGCGCTAAAATTGTCCAGCCCGGCAGATAGGAGAATATTTCGAACTGGGCAAGGATCGGCGTGCCAGCCGTCCTTTTTTCCCGTCAACATCCGGTCAAGGGGCGAGGCGGCGCTGTTCCCGCGCAACAGCTGACGTCATGAAGGGGCAAGGCAGCGGGCGACCCGGACTGTTCGAATCATTGCCAAGCTGCGACTATATGGCGCATAGGTTGCAAAAGGCGGGAGAGACGATGATGGCAATTCCCTTTCAAAAAGGACTGGTGGAAACCGGCGACGGCCTCTTTGCCTATCTCCAGCCCGACGGCGGCTGGGGCTGGTCCAATGCCGGCCTGATCACAGATAGCGGTGAATCGCTGCTGATCGACACGCTGTTCGATGCCAGCCTGACCCGGGAAATGCTTGACGCCATGGCAGATGCCACCGGTGTCGGCGCGGATGATATTGGCGTCATCGTCAACACCCACGCCAATGGCGATCATACCCACGGCAACGGCTGTTGTCACAAGGCGGAGGTGATCGCGTCGGAAGCCAGCGCGCGCGAAATGTCGGAGCTGCCGGCCAGCCAGCTCGCCGCGATCATGGCGCAGGCACGGGCGATGGGACCGGCGGGCCAATATCTGGTCGATATCTTCGGCAGCTTTGACTTTACCGATGTCGAAGAGAAATTGCCGACGCAGACATTCAGCGGCGAATACAGCCTGACGGTCGGCGACAAGAAGGTCGATCTTATCGAGGTCGGTCCCGCCCATACCGCCGGAGACGTGCTGGTCCACGTGCCGGGGGACAAGACCGTCTTTACCGGCGACATTCTTTTCATCGAGGGCACACCGATCATGTGGGCCGGTCCGGTCGCCAACTGGATCGCTGCCTGTGACCGGATCATCGATCTCAAGGCCGAAACCATCGTCCCGGGCCATGGCCCGATCACCGATATCCACGGGGTCCGGCGGGTGCAGGACTATCTGCGCTATATCGACCAGGAAGCGCGCAAGCGGTTCGATGCCGGCCTGTCAGTACGCGACGCCGCCCACGATATCCGGCTCGGCGATTTCGGCAGCTGGGGCGATAGCGAGCGGATCGCGGTCAATGTCTCGACCCTGTACCGGGAATATACGGGCGACACCACGCCGCCGGATGTGGTGCAGCTGTTCGGGCTGATGGCGGAGTTGAAACAATAGCCAAAAAGCGTCATCCGGGCGCGATGCCCGATGATCCGATTCCACCGATTCTTGCCGACTGGTTCGCATCCCGCGGCTGGGCGGTCCGTCGGCACCAGCTGGAGATGCTGGCTGCGGCGCGCGCCGGTCGCCACGCCTTGCTCACCGCACCGACCGGTGCCGGGAAAACGCTGGCCGGCTTTCTGCCGACGCTGGTTGATCTTGTTGCAAATCCGGGCATTGACGCCCTGCACACGCTCTATATTTCGCCGCTGAAGGCGCTGGCGGTCGATGTCCAGCGCAATCTGCTGACCCCGATCGGGGAAATGGCGCTGCCGATCACGGTCGAGACCCGCAGCGGTGACACGCCGGCCAATCGCAAGGCGCGGCAGCGGGTGAAACCGCCGCAGATCTTGCTGACCACGCCCGAGTCGCTCAACCTGCTGCTCAGCCAGCCCGACAGCTTCACCCTGTTCGCCGGCCTCAGGCGGGTGGTGATCGACGAGGTCCACGCCTTTGCCACCGGCAAGCGCGGCGATCTGCTCGCCCTGTCGCTGGCCCGGCTGCAGAAGCTGGCACCGGCGATGCAGCGCGTCGCGCTGTCCGCCACCGTAGCCGAGCCGGATGATTTTCGCGCCTGGCTCGCGCCTTATGGCGATATTGATTCCGTGACGCATGTCCTCGGAGCCGAGGGGGCGCCGGCCGACCTGTCGATCATGCTGCCAGAAACGCCGGAGGGCGATCCGGTGCGCGTGCCCTGGTCGGGCCATGCCGGGGCCTATGCGATCCCGCAGGTGATGCAGCAGATCTGCGCCAACCGGATGACCTTGATCTTCTGCAACACGCGTTTTCTCGCCGAGCTGACCTTCCAGAAATTGTGGGACATCAACAACGAGACGCTCGCCATCGGCATCCATCACGGCAGCCTGTCGAAAGAGGCAAGGCGCAAGATCGAAGGCGCTATGGCGTCAGGCGGGATGCGGGCGCTGGTCTGCACCGCCTCGCTCGATCTCGGGGTCGACTGGGGCGATATCGATTGCGTGATCCAGATGGGCGCGCCGAAAGGATCGTCGCGGCTATTGCAGCGCATCGGCCGCGCCAACCACCGGCTCGACGTGTCGTCGAAAGCGCTGCTGGTCCCCGGCAACCGGTTTGAATATCTCGAGGCGCAGGCGGCACTGGACGCGGTCAACGAGGGCCGGCGCGACGGCGAACCGTTTCGCGCCGGCGGGCTCGACGTGCTCGCCCAGCATGTGATGAGCTGTGCCTGTGCCGCGCCGTTCCAGGAAGAGGCGCTGCTCGACGAGGTGCAATCCGCGCTGCCTTACAGCGCACTGAGCAGAGAGCAGTTCGAGCGGGTGCTGAATTTCACCCGTGATGGCGGCTATGCGCTCAAGGCCTATGACCGGTTCAAGCGGCTGCGCCGCGACAGCGACGGCATCTGGACCCTGACCCATCCCAAATTTGCCGCCCAGCACCGGCTGAACGCCGGAATCATCGTCGATGCCGCGATGATGACGGTGCGATTCAGGAACGGTCGCAGCCTCGGGAAGGTCGAGGAAGGCTTTGCCGCCATGCTGTCGGTCGGCGACACGTTTTTCTTTGCCGGCCTGAGCCTCGAACTGGTCAAGATGGACAGCAGCGACGTAATCGTGCGGGCGGCGAAAAAGGCGGCGATGATCCCCAGCTATATGGGGGCGAGACTGCCGCTGACCACGCATCTGTCGGACCGGGTGCGCGGCTTTCTGACCGACCGCGCCGGCTGGGCCCGCTTCCCCGACGATGTCCGCGAATGGCTGGAGATGCAGGACCATCGCTCGGTGATGCCCGAGCCCGGGCAGTTGCTGGTCGAGACATTCCCGCACAAGGACCTGCACTATATGGTCGCCTACAGTTTCGAAGGCTGGAACGCGCACCAGTCGCTCGGCATGCTGCTGACCCGGCGGATGGAGGATCGCGGGCTGAAGCCGATCGGCTTTGTCGCCAATGACTATGCGCTGGCCTGCTACGGCGTCGAGCCGGTAACCGACCCTGCCCCCCTGTTCAGCGCCGACATTTTGGAAGACGAGTTTTTTGACTGGGTAGAGGGGTCACATCTGCTCAAGCGCGCCTTTCGCGAGGTTGCGGTGATCAGCGGTCTGGTCGAGCGCCAGCATCCGGGCAAACGCAAGACCGGCAAACAGGTGACATTCTCGACCGATCTGATTTTCGATGTGCTGCGCAAATATGAGCCCGATCATCTGCTGATGCAGGCGGCCTGGGCCGATGCGCGGGCGCGGATGACCGATGTTGGCCGACTCGGAGACCTGCTTGATCGCGCGGCCGGATCATTGGTGCATGTCGATCTGGACCGGGTCAGCCCGCTGGCGGTGCCGGTGTTGGTGATGATCGGGCGCGAACATGTCGCCCAGGGCGCAACCGATGACGCGCTGCTGATCGAGGCGGAATCCCTGATCAGTGAAGCCATGAAACCGGACCGGGACTCCCGCGGCTGATCGCTTGGCGTTTGGAGGGACGGGGTTTTTGGCGTAAGACAGAGAAATGGCTTGTTCAACACTGCTATTTCCTGTCTGCGCGTCGCTGATGGCGGCCCAGCTTGCCGCGTCCGTTCCGGTGGAACCGGAAACGGAGGCCTATATTGCAGATCGCTTGCCGGATCAGTTTATCCAGCCCGACGCCGAGCAGATCGAGATCGCCAAGGACCGGCTTGAGCGGATGACCGTTTCGGTCCGGATCGACCAGGGCGGTCCCTATGCCTTCATTATCGACACGGCATCGCAGCGGACGATATTGTCCAAGGAGATCGCGGGCGCGTTGGCGCTGGACATCGAGGATGAAGTAACGATTGTGGCGCTGGCGGGCAGCACCGTCGTCCAGACCGTATTTGTTCCCAGCCTGACCCTTGGCAGACGCAGCTACGACGGACTGGTATCGCCAACCTTCCGCTCCGCCAATATCGGCGCGGACGGGGTGCTCGGTCTCGACAGCCTGCAGGGGCAGCGCATCCTGTTCGATTTTCTCGGTCGCAACATTTCCGTCGAGGACACCAGTGAGCCGCTGAGAAGCCGGTCGCTTCGGGAAATCGTGGTGACGGCAAGACGGCGCTCCGGACAATTGATATTTACCAACGCCACAATTGCCGGCGTCAAGACCAGCGTGATTATCGACACCGGCGGGGAACTGTCGATCGGCAACAAGGCACTGCAGCGGCGCCTGCGATTGAAATCGTCGGCCTTGACGCAATTGAATCTGGTCGATGTCACCGGCCGTTCGGTACCGGCCGATTATGGCATCGCCGAAGAATTGCTGATCGGCCGCGCCCGCTTTGGCCTCATTCCGATCGCGTTCGCCGATATCGCTCCGTTCAAGGCCTTGCGCCTGGACAAGAAACCGGCACTGTTTCTGGGCATGGACGCCTTGCGCAAATTTGACCGGGTGGCGATCGATTTTGCCAACCGCAAAATCTATTTTCTGATTCCGGAGGATGCATAAGTTGTTGGTCGAGGCAAGACGTCGTTCCATGATATTGGTCTGGCAATTGCCGGATGCGAAACTATGCTGACTCTGTCCGGGAACATAGCAAGGGAGAGACCATGACCGCATTTATGACCAGCATGTCCGCTGTTCTGGCGTCCGTTCTGGCGATGTCTTATCCCGTGCCCTTTGGCCAGCCTGTGGCACCGGGCAACCTGATCAAACCCCAGGGCGAGATCGTCGACCTTGACGAAGACCGCGCCGAGCGGATGACCGTCCCGGTCAGCATCGAAGGCAACGGCCCCTTTGCCTTTGTCATTGATACCGGCGCGGAACGGACCGTGATTTCGCGAAAGATCGCAGACCGGCTGGCGCTGGAGGGCGAGGACCCGGCGGCATTGATGAGCATCGCCGGCACCAGCATGGTGGATATGGTCTATGTGCCCAGTCTGACCCTGGGCCAGAAAAGTTACAATGGCCTTGTGTCCCCGGTGCTGGCAGCCCGGCATATTGGCGCCGATGGCATATTGGGCCTCGACGGTCTGCAGGACCAGCGCATCCTGTTTGATTTTGTCTTGAACCAGATTTTTATCGAGGATGCGGACGAAGAACGAAGCCGGCCAAAGTCGCGGGAAATTGTCGTGACCGCCAAGCGGCGCTCCGGCCAGCTGATTTTCACGGATGCAACCATCTCCGGCCTGAAGGTCAATGTCATTATAGATACTGGCGCCCAGATTTCGATCGCCAATTCGGTTTTGCAGCGACGCTTGCAGCGCCGTGCGAAGGAACTCGGGGATGACAAGCTCCTGATTGCCGTCACCGGCGATACGCTTGGCGTGGAATTCGGACGGGCGCGCGACTTTCGGATCGGACGGGCGCGCTTTGCCAGCATCTCCGTCGCCTTTGCCGATGCGCCTCCGTTCGAGCGATTCGGTCTGGCTGACAAGCCAACCTTGCTGATGGGCATGGATGTGCTGCGCAAATTCGACCAGGTCGCGATCGACTTTCCCAAAAGGAAAATCCATTTCCTCACCCCGAAAAATGCCCGGCTGCACGTGGATGAACCACGCAACAGCCGAATCAAATCCTGACCAGCCGGCTAAATCGTCGCGCCCAGACTGAACAGCGGCTCGGCATCCCCGCTGTGCCATTGCGGATATTTTTGCATGGTGGCAGCGAAAAGGGGCGAGGCGAGATGATCGCCCAGCCATTTCTGCAGGGCAGGTAGCGGCAATTGGTCGAACCATTCGCGATCATTGTTGGCGAACTGGCGGACGAAGGGGAATATCGCGTGGTCAACCAGGGTGGACAGCTTGCCCATAAGCTGCCCCGATGGTTGAATCCGACCATCCAGCTTTTCGAGAAAGGCCAGCCCGGCCGCGCGATGGTCCAGCGGGTCGACATTTTCATAGCGGACGGGATATTTATAGCGGTCGAGATGATATTTGAACGGGCCGTCGGCTTCCGCGATCAGGTCCGCTCCGGCATCGCATCCTTCCAGCCAGGCTTGCGGGTCGTTGCGGTCCAGCGCCCAGCGCATGATCGCCAGGCTCTCATCGATGACCCGTCCGTCCGCCAGCACCAGCACCGGAACCGTGGCTTTGGGCGAGGCGGCGACCATTTCTTCCGGCTTGTCACGCAGCACGACCTCGCGCAGGCGAACCGCGGTGCCACTGACCAGCAGCGCCATTCTTGCCCGCATCGCATAGGGACAGCGCCGGAAACTATAGAGAACCGGCAGTTCGATCATGCCGTACCCAGATGCTGCCTGCCCTCTTCCGCCGCTTTCTCGACCTGCCGCTGGCGTTCGCGATAGCGGGCACGCTGTTCGTCTGTGCGCTGATCTATGCAATGCGGACAGGCTTCACCGGGCACATAATCGGGCGAGGCGCGATCGGCAGCGTTCAGCGGCATCCGGCAGGCATAGCATTGGTCATAGTCGGCTTCGCGCAGGCCGTGGCCAACAGCGACCCGCTGGTCGAACAGGAAACAGTCGCCCTGCCAGAGGCTGTCGGTTTCGGAGATATTTTCGAGATATTTCAGGATGCCGCCCTTGAGATGGCGAACATCGTCAAAACCCTGCGCCTTGACATAGGCGGTGGCCTTTTCGCAACGGATGCCGCCGGTGCAAAACATGGCAATTTTCGGTTTCTTTTCCGGATCCTGCCGCAATTTCTCGGAAAAATCGTCAAACCAGGCAGGAAAGTCGCGAAAGGATTCGGTTTTCGGATCAATCGCCCCGGCAAAGCTGCCGATCGCCACTTCATAGGCGTTGCGCGTGTCGATCACGATCGTATCGGGATCGGCGATCAACCTGTTCCAGTCCGCAGGATCGACATAGTCGCCCTTTTCGGTGGCGGCATCGACCCCCTCGACGCCCATCGACACGATTTCCTTCTTCAGCCGGACCTTCATTCGCAGAAACGGCATCGCGCTGGCTTTGGAATATTTGACTTCGAGATCGGCAAATCCCGGCAACGACCGCAAGCCGGCAATCACCTGGTCTATGGCTTCCGGCGTCCCGGCGATGGTGCCGTTGATCCCTTCGCGAGCCAGCAAGATCGTGCCCTTCAGGCCATGCTGCTCGCACAAGGGAAGCACCTGCAGGCGCAGGGCAGCGGGGTCTTCGACCACGGCAAAATGATAGAGCGCGGCGACTTTTACGGGCAATACAGATTCGGTCATGGCGGCGCCTATAGAATGGTTGCCCGGAAAATTCCAATAGAGCCGCTTGCATCGCGCAAATGTTCATCGCATAGCAGCGTCATGGTTCCCCTTCTGTTCGCCCGTCATCGCTTCGAGATCGCCGCTCCGGCGGCGCTTTACTGGCCGGTGAAAAATGCGCTGCTGGTGGCGGACCTGCATCTGGAAAAGGCCAGCTTCTATGCACGGCAGGGGCAGATGCTGCCGCCCTATGATAGCCGGGCCACGCTGGAGGAACTGGCGAAACTGGTGGCCACAACGGGCGCAACCTCCGTATTCTGCCTGGGTGACAATTATCATGATGGCGGTGGCGAGGCCCGGCTGGAACCGGAAGCGGCGGAACAGCTTTCCGCCATGACCGCCGCTCTGGACTGGGTCTGGATCACCGGCAATCACGACCGCGACGTCGCCGGCCTCTGGGGCGGTTCGGTGGTCGACGAGTGGACCGGCGAGGGCCTGGCACTTCGGCATGAAGCCACGCCAGACAGCCACTTGCCCGAAATTTCGGGCCATTATCATCCCAAGCTGCGCGTCGCGGTGCGCGGTCGTCACGTCTCGCGGCGCTGCTTCGTCCGTGGTCGCCATCATCTGATCCTGCCTGCCTTCGGGTCCCTGACCGGCGGCATGGCAGCAGGCGACCCGGTGATCGAGGCGTGCGTCGGCGGTCCGGCCGACGCGATCATTGGCCTGAAGGACAAGCCGGTGCGCTTTCCGTTGCCCTTCTCTGACCGGCCAACAGGAACGGTCGATGCGCGGCAATTCGCTTTGCCTCTGGCCACCACCGGACCCTGACTGCTAACGGTCCGGCCATGGATCGATTCAAGCCCTATCGCGACCAGCTTGATGCGCTGGAAAATGCTGGCCGCAAGCGCCGGCTGTCCGTTCAGGCGGGCAGGGATTTTTCCTCGAATGACTATCTCGGGCTGGCGTGCAGCCCGTTTCTGCAAGCGGTCGCGCAGAAGGCCATCGCCAATGGCATTGCGCACGGCTCCGGCGGATCGCGGCTGCTCGGCGGCAACCATCCGGAACATGAAGCGCTCGAGGCCTTTGCCGCCACCCATTATGGCGCCGAAGCCGGCCTGTTCTTCGGATCCGGATTTGCCGCCAACAGTGCGCTGTTCGCCACGGTGCCGCAAAGCGGCGATCTGGTGCTCCATGACACACTGGTCCACGCCAGCGTTCATGACGGCATGAGGTTGGGACGGGCCGAGTTCAGGGCCTTCCGACACAATGATTGCAATGATCTCGAGCAGAAAATCCAGAACTGGCGTGCAGGCAGCGGCACGGGCACCATCTGGATCGCGGTGGAAAGTCTGTACAGCATGGATGGCGACCGGGCACCGCTCGCAGACCTGGCGCGAATTGCCGATGCGCATGACGCGATGCTGGTGGTCGACGAAGCGCATGCCGTCGGTGTTTTCGGGGATCGCGGTACCGGTCTGGCCACCGCGCTCGGCCGACAGGACAATGTCCTGATCCTGCGCACCTGCGGCAAGGCGCTGGGCGGCGAAGGCGGCTTGCTGACCATGCCCGCCCTATTGCGCGACTTTTTCATCAATCGCGCCCGGCCCTTTATCTTCTCCACCGCACCCAGCCCGCTGACCGCCCATCTGGCGCATCAGGCGATCATCCATGTCGCCGACAATCCGGCCCTGCAGGACGGTATGGCGGATCATATCGCGCTTGCCCGGAGCTGTTTTTCCGGTCTGAATCTCGGCGAGGGACAGGATAGCCAGATATTCCCGATCATCATCGGCGACGACCGGATCGCGGTGACCATGGCCACGCTGTTGCAGGGCCGGGGATTCGACGTCCGGGCAATCCGTCCGCCGACGGTGTCGCCCGGGACCGCGCGTCTGCGCATTTCGCTGACCCTGAATGTGACAGCGGACGATATTCTGCGACTTTCGACCGCATTACGGGAAGCGCTGACTGTGGCAGAAGCGGCATGAGCGGGACCTTTGTCATCACCGGCACCGATACCGATATCGGCAAAAGCGTTTTTGCCGCCGCGCTCACCGCAGCTCTCGATGGCAGCTACTGGAAACCGGTCCAGGCGGGTCTCGCCGAAGGAACCGACAGCGAGACGGTCGCGCGCCTGGGGGGAATCGATCCTGCGCGGATATTGCCGGAACGCTTTCGGCTAAAGATTCCGGCCTCTCCGCATTTTTCCGCGGCACGGGAAGGCGTCACCCTCGATCTGGAAGACTTCATCGTCCCGCAGGTCGACGGCCCCCTGATTATCGAAGGCGCGGGCGGTGCGCTGGTCCCGGTGAATCCGGAACTGCTGTTTGCCGATCTTTTTGCCCGTTGGGCGCTGCCCGTGATCATCGTCGCCTCGACCCGGCTGGGGACGATCAACCACAGCCTGCTGACGATCGAGGCCCTGCGCAGCCGCGGCGTTGCGATCCACGGCATTGCCTTTATCGGTTCCGAAGTGAGCGACAGCGAGCACATCATCTGCGAGATCGGCAAGGTCCGGAGGCTGGGCCGGTTACCGATGATCGACCATCTCTCAAAGGAGACGTTGAGAACGGCTTTTTCTGCGCATTTCGATATCGCGGATTTTGCGGCATGAGTCTCAACATCTGGCACCCGTTTACGCAGCACGGTCTGGGCGAACCGATCCCGGAGATCGCGCGGGCAGAGGGCGCGGCGCTCTATCTAGCCGATGGCACCAGGATTATCGACGCCATCTCCAGCTGGTGGGTGCAGACGCACGGCCACTGCCATCCCGGGATTGTCGCAGCCATCCAGGAACAGAGCGCCCGGCTGGACCAGATGATCTTTGCCGGCTGGACCCATCAGCCGGCCCGAGAACTGGCGGTCGGCCTGTCCGATTTTCTGCCCGAAACGCTGGAACATATATTCTTTTCGGACAGCGGCTCGACCGCGGTCGAGGTCGCGCTCAAGATGGCGCTGGGCTATTGGCACAATCGCGGCGAAACGCGCCAGAAGCTCCTGGTCATGGAGCATAGCTACCATGGCGACACGATCGGCGCGATGTCGGTGGGCGCGCGCGGCGTGTTCAACCAGGCCTATGCACCGCTGCTGTTTGACGTCGGCACCATCGCCTTTCCCGCAGCCGGAGCCGAACAGGCAGCGCTCGACCAGCTGGAGGTTTTCTGCAAAGACGGCGAGAATCGCCCGGCCGCGCTAATCGTCGAGCCGCTGATTCTCGGTGCCGGCGGGATGAAGATTTACAGTCCGGCGATACTGGCGCAGATGGCAGCGATCTGCCGCGCGCATGATGTCCTGTTCATCGCCGATGAAGTCATGACCGGCTGGGGCCGCACCGGGACCGTCTTTGCCTGCGAGCAGGCCGGCGTGGCGCCGGATATATTGTGCATGGCCAAGGGGCTGACCGGCGGCGTGATCCCGCTCGCCGTAACCGCGGCCAGCGATGCAATCTATCAGGCGCATTTTTCCGAAGACCGCGCGCAGATGTTTTTCCACTCGAGCAGTTTCACCGCCAATCCGATTGCCTGCGCGGCTGCCAATGCCAATCTCGCGATCTGGCGTGACGAACCGGTGCGGCAGCGGATCGACGGGATCATCGCGTCCCACCGGGCATTTTCGGAACGTCTGGAGCACAGGTCCGGCATCAGCGGGTTGCGCCAGTGCGGAACCATATTGGCGCTGGAAATCGATGATAATGCGGGCGACTATATGTCGGATCTGGGTCCAAGGCTGCTCGGCTTTTTCCGGGATCGCAATATATTGCTGCGGCCGCTGGGCAACACGATCTATATCATGCCGCCTTATTGCATCGCTCGCGAGGAACTTGAATCCGTTTATCGCGTTGTTGAAGCAGCGATCGATCACTTCGGGGCATCCTGACCCAAAGGGCGAGCAAAGTTTTTTGCATATGCCCGCAAAACCCGCCAAGGACATAATATGGAAATCGTAGATTCATTAATGGTGAAGATCGCGCTGATCGGTTTGCTCGGTATCGGTGCCCAGTGGATAGCCTGGCGGACCGGGCGTCCTGCCATCGCCCTGATGCTGATCGTGGGTATCATTGCCGGCCCGGTGCTCGGCATCATCGATCCCGAGCGCGATTTCGGCGCACTGCAGGAACCAATCATCAAGCTGGCGGTTGCGGTGATCCTGTTTGAGGGCGGACTCAGTCTGAACTTTCGCGAACTCCGGCAAGCGGGCGGTGCGGTGACCACCATGGTCCTCATTGCCGGCCCGATTGCATGGGTTCTGGGTACAGCCGCGGCGCATTATGGTGCCGGTCTGTCGTGGGAAATTTCGGCGCTGCTCGGCGGCATCATGATCGTTACCGGACCAACCGTGATCGGCCCGATGCTGCGCACGCTGCGCGTCCCCGCGCGGGTGCGCAATATCCTGAAATGGGAAGGCATTGTAAACGATCCGATCGGCGCGCTGCTCGCTGTCGGCATCTATGCCTATATCACTTACGAAGGCGCCAATGCCAATATCGCCGTGATCAGCATGGATGTGCTGGCTGCCAGCTTTATCGCCGGGCTGATCGGCGCGGGGCTCGGCTTTGCCGTCACCTGGCTGTTTCCGAGAGGACTGGTACCGGAATATCTGAAGGCTCCGTTTTTGCTGGTGACGGTGATCGCCGGATTTGTCATCGCCGATTTGATCAAGCATGAAACCGGGCTGATCACCGTAACGGTGATGGGCATCGTGATGGGCAACCGGCAGATCTATTCCAGCCAGGCCCTCTACCGGTTCAAGGAAGATCTGGCGGTATTGCTTATTTCCGGTGTGTTCATCATTCTTTCCGCGACCCTGGACTGGGAAACGGTGCAGCAGTTCCGGCCACAATTTGTTATATTCCTGATATTGCTGCTGTTCGTCGTCCGCCCGATTTCGGTGCTGATCGCGCTGCTCTTCAGTTCGGTACCGTGGCGCGAACGCCTGTTCATTGCCTGGATCGCCCCGCGCGGGATCGTCGCGGTCGCGATCACCGGCCTGTTCGCGATACGCCTTGTCGATTACGGATTACCGGGAGCGGAAGCGCTGGTGCCGCTCAGCTTCGCGGTCGTCATCGCAACGATCTTTGCGCACGGCTTTTCCGCCTCATGGGTGGCCGAACGGCTGGGGATTTCCGAAGGAAAGGGCGAAGGCGTCCTGATCGCCGGTGCCAATCGCTGGTCGATTGCGCTGGGCAAGATGCTGAAGTCTCTCGATATCGACGTGCTGATCACCGACAACAGCCGATTTGCGTTGCGCCGCGCGCACAGCGAGGGCCTTGCGATCCGCCACGGAGATGTGCTCGAAGAGGCGCATGACGACAATATCGATATGGGTGAATATCAGCATCTGATCGCCGCAACCGACAATGACAGCCAGAACCAGCTGATCACTGCCGATCTGGGCCCGGAAATGGGCTATGAACAGATCAGCCGGCTGGCCAATGACAGCCACAGCAAAAGTCGGGTTGGCCATGGTCGGCTCCTGTTTGAATCCGGTGCGGATTTTGGCACCTTGCTGGACCGCGATCTGGCCGGCTGGCGATTCAGCAAGACCAATATCACCGAGAAATTTACCGCCGAAGACTATCGCAAGAATCTGGAACAAGACGAGGAACCGCTGGCCGTGCTCAAACCGGACCGCCGCCTTCTGTTCTTTGCCACCGATGCGCGGCCGGTCATCGAGGACGGCGACGTTGTGATTAGCTATGTCGCCGCCGACACACCGGAAGAACGCAAGGCCGACCGAGCGGCCAAGGACAGCGAAAAAAATGTGGAGAAGAACAGCGAGAAAAAAGAGGAGCGCTGACTATCCGGCCGGCGTGTCGCGTGGACCAAAGAGAGCCGTGCCGACCCGGACATGGGTGGCACCCAGCTTGATCGCGCTTTCATAGTCACCCGACATTCCCATACTCAGTCCCGCCAGATCCTGGTCCCGGGCGAGTTTGGCAAGCAGGGCAAAATAGGGAACCGGATTGGCACTGTCCGGCGGCACGGCCATCAACCCCGCCACGTTTATGCCGGCTTCCCTTGCCTGCGCGAGCAATGCGGGGGTGGCCGCGATATCGCAACCGCCTTTTTGCGACTCTTCCCCGATATTGACCTGCACAAAACAGGGAATGTGGCGATCCTGCCGATCCATTTCCTTCGCCAGCGCCTTGATCAGCGAAGGCCGGTCGAGCGAATGGATATAATCGAACAGCGCCACCGCTTCTCCGGCCTTGTTCGACTGGAGCTGGCCTATCATATGCAGTTCCAGATCCGGATGGTCCGCTTTCAGGGCCGGCCATTTGTCGGCCGCTTCCTGAACCCGGTTTTCTCCGAAGACGCGATGACCAGCCGCCAGCAAGGGCCGGATTTCATCACCGCTGCGGGTCTTGGACACGGCAATTAGGGCAATATCGGACGGCTTGCGGTCCGCGATCCTGGCGGCCTTTGCCATTTTGCCGATGATGTCTTTCAGTGCCGGATGTACCAAGTTTGTATCTCTTTCAGTCATTCTCTTTCGTCGAGCTTGCGTCTATAGGCCCGCTTATGTTGAGAGACCAGCCCCGCGCCAGATCGCCGGATCGATCCGGCTTGGCCCCGCCCCGGCTATGGCTGTTCACCGACGAACGGAATGATGCGTGTCTCGAGCAGGCGATCCGGCAATTGCCACGCCGCAGCGGGATTGTCTTTCGTCATTATCATTTGCAGGAAGCCGAGCGCCGGGCCCGGTTCGAGACGGTCAGAAGGCTGGCACAGCGGCGCGGGCATGTGCTGCTGCTGGCCGGCTCACCGGCCTTGGCCAGACGCTGGCGTGCCGACGGCGTGCATGGTCGGTTGCGACGACGGTCGCTTTTTGGCGGGCTGCTGCACAGCGCCCCGGTCCACAATGCCCGCGAGATCCAGCTGGCCAACCGCTGCGGGGCCGACCTCTTTTTCCTATCGCCGATTTTTTCAACCCGCTCGCATCCCGGCCAACGTCCTTTGAATGCCATACAGACAAGGCGTCTGACCGCCTTGTGCAACGGCGGCGTCATTTATCTGGGCGGGATGAACGCGCGGCGATATCGGGCGCAGGAAAACCATCGGACTCTCGGCTGGGCCGCGATCGATGCCTTGCGCTAATCAGAAAATTTAGAAGCGGAACTGGGTTCCGACGTAGACGGCCTGACTATCCTGCCGACTGTCGGTCAACGGTGCCATCCGGTCCCGTTCGTTGTTGATCCGTACACCAGCGGTCACTTGAAGATTGCGGGTGAGTGAATAGCTGCCGCCGACATCCAGCGTATAATCTTTCTGGCTGGCATCCAGAGCGCGTGGTGCGGCGTTGATCGGTGCCGAAGCGTCAATCGACATGCGCGGATTGAAACGGCTCTTCTTGCCGGAATCATCGTCGTCGACAAGTCTTCCCGCACCGATTTCCGAAAGGTCAGGCAGGTTGCTGCCCAGCTTCTTGACCGGAATCGCGAAGCTCTTCAGGCCTTTTGCGCTGCCGAGGCTATAGGAAACAGGGGCAATTTTCGCCGCGGTCGCGATACCCGATCCTGGTGCGGCAGCGAGGACATTTTCACGAATGGAAACGGCGCCGGCATCAGATTTCTGACGAACCACTACCGTGACCGAGCGTTCACCGTCGCGGGTTCCGCCAGATGGCGTGAATTTGAAGCTCGCGTTGCCGCGCAAGGCGCTGAGATTATATTTTGCCACGAGATCGGGATCGGCACCGGCCACCGTGAAGGAACCTATCGATCCCAATGTTTTCAGGGATACCATGCCGTCATCACTGGAAAGCACTTTCGCCAGAGCAGGGGTCATGACAAGACCGGAGATCGCGAGTCCCGTCGCTAACCAACCGAAATGACTGACCTTTTTCGTCATGATGAAGCCGCTTCCCCTTTCTTTCACCGTGGATATAACAAAATCTGCCAATCTGCACGAGTCAACATACTGTTTTTGTCCGATTTTCCCAAACTAGCGTCTTTCTGTTGCAGATCGGTTACGCTTTTGGCCGGACCTTATCTATCTTGCTAGCACCAAAAAGCTGAACGCAGGATGATCTTGGCGCCATTCAACTGATGTTCACTCGCTGCTGCACAAGAGCGAAACATGCGCTTGTGCTTGCCCCTCGCGGCAAAGCATTTATAGAGAGCGCTGAAATGATATCATGTCCGGAACAAATCCTGCAAAAAAGATTTCGTATCGGCGCAATATGCAACCAGGAGCGCTTCATGTCCCGCCTCAATCCATCTTTCTTCTTGCGATCCGCAACCGCCAGCCTGCTGACCCTGTCCCTGCTGTCTGCCTGTGGAGGCAAAGAACGGCCGCAAGCCGATCTCGCCGCGTCCCAGGTAACAACGATTGGCGTGAACAGCTATTTGTGGCGCGCCTCGCTTGACGCTCTGTCGTTCATGCCGCTGACCCAGACCGACAGTAATGGCGGCGTGATCCTGACCGACTGGTATGTGAACCCGGAAAACCCCGGCGAACGGATGAAGATCAATGTCTCGATCCTCGATCGGGATCTTCGTGCCGACGCCTTGCGCGTCGCCGCATCGCGCCAGGTAGCTCGCAACGGCACCTGGGTGGATGCTCCGGTCAAGGCAGCGACCACGCAGAAGCTGGAACAGATCATCCTCACCAAGGCCCGCGACTTGCGGCGCGGTGCGATCTCCAACTGATTTTTCCTGCCATATAATGGGGCCGCAATGACCGATCAGCGATTCAATCCACTGGCGGCAGACAAACGCTGGCAAACGCGCTGGTCCGAATCCCGCGTGTTCGAGGCCGACGACGCGAGCAGCAAGCCGCGCAGCTATGTGCTGGAAATGTTTCCCTATCCTTCGGGCCGCATCCACATGGGCCATGTCCGCAATTACACCATGGGCGACGTGCTTGCCCGGTTCCGGCGGATGCAGGGCTATGAAGTGCTGCACCCGATGGGCTGGGATGCGTTCGGTATGCCGGCGGAAAACGCCGCGATGGAAAAGAAGATCCATCCCGGCGAATGGACCAGAGCCAATATCGCGGCGATGCGCAGCCAGCTGAAAACGCTGGGCTTTGCCTTTGACTGGAGCCGCGAACTGGCGACCTGCGAGCCCGACTATTACGGCCAGGAGCAGGCGCTGTTCATCGACCTGTTCGAGGGCGGCCTGGTCTATCGCAAGGAATCGGCGGTCAACTGGGATCCCGTCGACATGACCGTACTCGCCAACGAGCAGGTGATCGATGGCAAGGGCTGGCGATCCGGCGCTCCGGTCGAGAAGCGCAAGCTGAGCCAGTGGTTTCTGAAGATCACCGATTTTGCCGAAGATTTGCTCGCCGGACTGGGCGACCTGAAGGCGTGGCCCGAAAAAGTGCGGCTGATGCAGGAAAACTGGATCGGCAAGTCGCAGGGTCTGCAATTCCATTTTGCTTTGGCGCAGCCGCAAGGTGATATTGCGACCGTCGAGGTCTTTTCGACCCGCCCGGACACGATTTTCGGAGCGAGCTTTATAGCCTTGGCCGCCGACCATCCACTGACCCGGGCCCTGGCCGCGCAGAATGAAGCGCTCGCCGTCTTTGCCGAAGAGTGCAAGGCCGGTGGCACCACCGCGGCAGAGCTGGAAACGATGGAGAAAAAGGGCTTCGACACCGGCCTGACCGTCACCCATCCGCTCGACCCCGAGTGGCAGCTGCCGGTCTATGTCGCCAATTTCGTGCTGATGGACTATGGCACCGGCGCCGTCTTTGGCGTCCCCGCACATGACCAGCGCGATCTCGATTTTGCCCGCAAATATGGTCTGCCGGTGCAGCGTGTGGTTTCCGATGGCGACGAAACAGACGCGCTGTTTGCCGGAGACGAGGCCTATACCGGTCCCGGCACAGTCGTGAACAGCGCGTTCCTCGACGGCATGACGATCGAGGACGCCCAGAAAACGGTGATTGCGCGGGCCGCGACCGAAGGCTGGGGCAAGGCCCAGACCACCTGGCGGCTGCGCGACTGGGGCGTTTCGCGGCAACGCTACTGGGGCACGCCGATTCCGATCATCCATTGCGAGGCCTGCGGCCCAGTGCCGGTACCGAAAGAGCAGCTGCCGGTGGTGCTGCCCGAGGATATCGATTTTGAAACACCGGGCAATCCGCTGGAGCGGCACGCCAGCTGGAAACATATCGACTGCCCCAAATGCGGCGCGGCGGCGCGGCGCGAGACCGACACGCTCGACACGTTTGTCGACAGCAGCTGGTATTTCCTGCGCTTTGCCAGCCAGCCGGATGACAGGCCGTTTGATCCGGATGTGGTCAAGCAATGGCTGCCGGTGACGCAATATATCGGCGGCGTCGAACATGCGATCCTGCATCTGCTCTACGCCCGTTTCTGGACGCGTGCGCTGGCGAGCATCGGCAAGCTGGATTTTGCCGAACCGTTCGAAAGCCTGTTTACGCAGGGCATGGTGACGCACGAAACCTACAAACATGGCGACGGCAGCTGGCTGTCTCCTGATGAAGTCGAGAAGAACGGCGCCGACTGGACGATGATTGCCGACGGGTCTCCGGTGACCACCGGCCGGGTCGAAAAAATGTCGAAGTCGAAGAAAAATGTCATCGACCCCGATCCGATCATCGAACAATATGGTGCCGATGCGGTGCGCTTCTTCATGCTGTCCGACAGTCCGCCCGAGCGCGACCTGCCCTGGTCCGAGGCCGGGATCGAGGGCAGCTGGCGCTTTGTCCAGCGGCTCTGGCGCCTGTTCCTGTCCGTCGCCGAATCTGGCGATGCACCGGAGGTCGAAGACAAGCCGCTGCAGCGCAAATTGCACCAGACCATCGCCGGCGTGGCGGATGACGTCGAGGCGCTGTCGTTCAACAAGGCGGTGGCGAAGGTCTTCGAACTGGTCAATCTGATCGAGAAATCCGCGCCGTCGGCGGACCGCAACGAAGCGATCAGGGCGCTCGCCCGGATCGTCGCGCCGATGGTCCCGCATATCGCCGAAGAGGCCTGGGCCCTCCTGGGTGAAACCGGCCTGATTGCGGAGGCCCCGTGGCCAGACGTTAACCAGAGCTTGCTGGTCGAGGACGAAGTCACCATCGCGGTGCAGGTGCGCGGCAAGCTGCGCGATACGCTGACGGCGGCCAAGGGCAGCGGCAAGGAACAGCTGGAAGCGCTTGCCCTTGCATCGGAGAAGGTGCAGCGTAGTCTGGATGGTGCCGAGATAAAGAAGGTGATTGTCGTGCCCGACCGACTGGTCAATATCGTTATATGACGGGGATCGTGACCCGGATTGTCGCAATAGCAACTCTGTCGGCGCTGCTGGCGGGGTGCAATTTGCGCCCGCTCTATGCCGGAGGAACCAGCGGTGTGGTTGCCAGCGAACTGGGCAATGTCGAGATCGAGCCGATCGCCGGCAAGGCGGGCTGGCTGATGCGCAACGCGCTCAAGGACCAGCTCGGGGCGTTTGAAGGGCAAGAGACAAAATATCGCCTGACGGTCGCGCTGGAAGACAAGATCGCCGGATTCGGCGTCCGCAGCGACGACCGGATCACGCGCGAGCGCCGGACGCTGCGCGCCCGCTATCAGCTGGTCCGCCTGTCCGATTCGGTTGTGGTGCTGGACGCCACCGCCGGTTCGGATGCCGGCATCGACGTGGTATCCTCGGAATATGCGACGCTGGCGGCGGAAGATACCGCGCTCGAGAATCTTGCGACGCGGGTCTCCAACCAGATCGTGATGCGGCTCTCCCTGTTCGCCCGGACCGAGGCCAACGCGTCGCCGACCCCATGAAGGTCAAACCGGAAGAGATTGTCAGGCGCTGTCACAGCACTGCCTCTCCGCCGCGACTGGTGCTGTTGTGCGGCCCCAATGTCACCCGTTGCCAGGCGCTGGTCGAGGAGCTGGTACAGCCGATGGCGCAATCGGCCGAACGGGTCGACATGACCATCTCCGATATCACTGACCGGCCGGGCGGGCTGAACGACGAAGCCAACTCGGCCTCCCTGTTCGGCGACAAGCGCTATATTGTCTTGCGGCTGAACAGCGGCGAAGCGGTCCGGGCGACGGCGGCTATCGAGACCCTGCTGGCGAGCGAAGCCGGTGGCGATCCGGTGTTTGTTATTGCGCCCGGGATGGGCGACAAAACCGCGCTGGCGAAAAGCATCGCTGCATCCCCCGATGCGTTGATCGCGACCTGCTACGAGACCACACCGCAAGAGGCAGCGGCGTCGATCCAGACAATCGCCAGGGCAGAAGGCCTGCAGCTCGGCCGGGAAATGGCCCAGGAAATCGCCGCCCTGACCAGCAATGATATGGTGCTGGCGCGCATGGAGGTCGAGAAAATCGCGCTCTATCTGGATGCGACACCCGACAATCCGCAGGCTGCGGAGACCGATATTCTCCTGCTGCTCGGCGCCGAGAATGACGAAGAGGATATCAGCCTGCTGATTCAGGCGGCGCTCAACGGGGATGCCCCCCGGCTGGCGCAGGAATTGGCCGCTGCCCGGGCTCAGGGGATCAGCGAGATCGGCCTGATCCGGATCATGCTCCGCCATCTTGCCAAGCTTGCCGAACTGCGCAGCAAGGTCGACAAGGGCGGCAATGTCGATTCCGTTGCCGGACATCCCAGCGTCTTTTTCAAGGACCAGAAACATTTCAAGCGGCAATTGCGAATCTGGTCATCCGCCCATATCGCGCGGCTGATCGAACGGATCCTGCAGCTGGAAATCGTGATGAAGAGCAGCGGTCAGCCGGACCAGGTTCTGCTCGAGGAAGAATTGCTGTTGATAGCCCGCAAGGCGGCCAGCAGTCGCTAGGTCATTCGTAGTTGGCGGTAATCGCGATGCGGCCGCGAAATTGCCCGCTGGCGTCACCCCGGACGCGTAACTGGCCGCCAAAGGCAAAGGTCAGTCGTCCCGTCTGATCCAGTCTGGCCAGTTCCGGCAGATTGGTCTCCAGCCGTTCCAGTTCTGCGGTCGACCCGTTGGGTGCACTCAGCTGGATCCGCTCTGGCAGGAATATCCGCACGCTGCGGCCCGGTTCTCCGGTCAGCCGCCCCTCACCGTGCAGCGCCATGCCGCCAAGATTGGCTATGCTGCCGCGAATCTGCCGGTCACCCGACATCGGATCGATGCTGACCACGCCGCCGCTGCTGCCGAGCAGGGCGAGGCGCGAAAAATCCAGATCGGTTGTAATTTCAATCTGCAACGGAATTTCGGGCTTACCGTCAGACGGATTCAAGAGATTTCCGGCGTCAGAACTGGAGCCGCACAGCCGGCATTGGGCCTGCGCTTCCTTTTGCAGCAAGGGCAGGCATGCAGTTATGACTGCGCCGATCAGCAAGGATTTTGCCAGTATCTTCATAGGCATATGGCTTGCCCGAATATACCTAATATCCCGTTAAGCACGAACGTGATCCGGCAGGAATCTCTTCGCCAGATCCCTTGACCGGGGACCGTCCAGCGCCCATTTAGCAGAGATGGAAAAAACAATATTGAGCGACGAGCAATGGCGGCAGCAGCTGTCGCCCGAACAATATCATGTGTTGCGCGAGGCGGGCACCGAACGGCCGTTTACCGGCGCGCTCAACACCGAATATCGCGACGGCGAGTTTTTCTGTGCCGGCTGCGGCAGCAAATTGTTTGAATCGCAAAGCAAGTTTGACAGCGGTTGCGGCTGGCCCAGCTTCGACG
>TARA_R100001244_G_scaffold60136_4_pt1 | contig 53402 bp, 46 predicted proteins | sample TARA_R100001244 | Tara Oceans TARA_R100001244 (sample SAMEA2621564) | marine metagenome | biome: marine biome (ENVO:00000447); feature: mesopelagic zone (ENVO:00000213); material: "saline water (ENVO:00002010), including plankton (ENVO:xxxxxxxx)" | depth 790 m
TGATCAGAAAGATCGGCAGCTCGCCACTCTGGAAGCGTTCGACGGGGGTGCGGCGGTCTTGGGTGCTGCCGGTGAGTTTGACGTAGTCGATCCGCCGCGCCTGCAATTCGCGTTCGATCAGTGCCAGCATCGAGGTGAACTGGGAGAACAGCAGCACCCGCCGGCCCTCGGCGAACAGTTCGTCGAGCATCTCCAGCAGGGCGCTGAGCTTGCCCGAATCGTGGCTCTTCAGGTGCGTATGATCGCTGTCCAGCAGGCGCAGGTCGCAGCAGGCCTGACGCAGGCGCAGCAAGGCTTCGAGGATGACGATCTGGCTGCGCGCGAGGCCCTGGCGGGCGATTTCCGCACGGACTTTCTGGTCCATCGCCAGGCGCAGGGTTTCGTAGCGATCACGTTGCGCAGGGCTCAACTCGACCCAGTGGGTGATCTCGGTTTTCGGCGGCAGCTCGCGGGCCACCTGTGCCTTTTTACGCCTTAGCACGAAGGGTTTGATGCGCCCGCGTAGATGCGCCAGGCGCTGTTCGTTGGCGTGCTTCTCGATGGGGACGCGGTAGTCGCGGTTGAAGCTCTTGCTGTCGCCGAGCCAGCCGGGCATGAGGAAATTGAACAGCGACCAGAGTTCGCCGAGGTGGTTTTCCAGCGGTGTGCCGGTCAGGCACAGACGTTGCCGGGCCTGCACCTGAGCGGCGGCGAGGGCGGCTTTGCTGCGCGGGTTCTTGATGTTCTGCGCTTCATCGAGAATCAGCAGGTGATAGGTCTGCGCCGTCAGTACCTTGAGGTCGCGCGGCAACAGGGCGTAAGTGCTGAGCACGATGTCGTGCGCGCCGATCAGCTTGAATTGTGCGCGGCGTTTGCTGCCGTGCAGCGCCAGTACGCGCAGTTCGGGGGTAAAGCGCGCGGCTTCGTCCTGCCAGTTGGGGATCAGGCTGGTCGGCATGACGATCAATGCCGGCTGCGTCAGGCGCCCGGCGTGTTTTTCGCAAAGGATATGCGCCAGGGTTTGCAGGGTTTTGCCCAGGCCCATGTCGTCGGCCAGTACCCCGCCGATGTGCAGTTCGCCAAGGGCCTGCATCCAGGCCAGGCCATGCAGCTGATAGGGCCGCAGCTCGGCGTGCAGGCCCTCGGGGGCGGCGCAGGTGTGCGCGGTGTGCGCCTGCAAGCGCTGGGCGAACTCGCGCAGCCGCTCGCCGCCCTGCCACTTCAGCGGCGGGCCCTGCTCCAGGCCGCCGAGGCGCGCGGCATCGGCACGCGGCAGGCGCAGGCGCGGGTTGGCGTCGCTGGGGTCCTGGAAGAACAACTCGCCGAGGGTTGCCAGCAAGGGTTTCAACCGGGCAAAGGGCAGGGCGATGCGCCGGCTGCTCTGCGGCAGATTGACCAGCAACAGGTCTTCATCCGGGCGCTGGGCCAGGCTGTCGCCGGTCAGCAGCCAAGGCGTGCGGCGAATCGCCTGCAACAGAATCGGCAGCAGGCTGAGGCGCTGGCCCTCGACCTCGATGCCCAGCTCCAGGTCGAACCAGTCGCGCTCGGGCGTCTCCTCGATCTCGGCGTACCAGTCATCGACCCGCGCCAGGTTGTACTGGAACTCCGGCTGCATCTGCACCCGCCAGCCGTCCTCGCGCAGCTGCGGCACGCTGTGCTGGACGAACGCCAGCCAGGCGACTTCGTTGACCAGCTCGAAATGTTCGCCTGGGTGCTGGGCGAGTGCTTCGCTTTGCCGCAAGGCGACATACAGGCCGCTGTCTTCCAGGCGTTGGCGCAACTGCGCCTCGCTGGCCGCGTCGCGCACGATGCGCAGTTGTTCGGCCGGGTTCGGGCGCACCAGCAGATCCTTGGTGGCTTTGCCGTAGGCCAGATGGCCCTGGTAGTCGAACGCCAGCGCGGCGCGGTGCTGGGTCTGTTCGTGCATGCGCCCCTTGCGTGCGTCGAAGTGCACGCGCACATGGCTGCCGAGGGTCAGCACGGCCTGCGGCTGCACGCCCTCGATGCGCCGTTCGGCGACATCCGCGCTCGGCACGATCAGCGGGCTCAGATCGACGCCGGCCTGTTGCTGGGTTTCCAGGGTCAGCAGGGCGGCGGCCACATGCTTGCAATTGAACCCCACTGGGCAGCTGCAACGACCGCTGACGTTCCATTGGCGACCCGTGGAGTACAAGGTGATGCGCTGCTGATAGGTCTGCGCGCCCGAGCCGCGACAGCTGGCCAGCAGCGTATGGTCCTTGAGGCTGAGCAGCGTGCTGCGCCCTTGCTCGGCATAGCCGATGCCGCGCTGGAGATCCCCGGCACCGAAATCCGCGCGCCAGTGTTCCTGGCGCAGGCGCAGAATATCCAGGGTCATCGGGCGAGCCCCGCAGGCGAAAGGTCGAGTCTTGGCATGGCGCTGCCGAACGGCTGAACAGCCGATGATAGTGGCACAGCTGGCGCTGGATTAGCAGGCCGCGCGCTGGGGTGTCGGTTCGCCAAGTGGCGGGAGGGCAGCGCCAGTCAGTGGGCGAGGCTGTGCCGATATTGTCCTGGGGTGGCGCCGAAGGCCTGGCGGAAGCGGTTGTTGAAGTGGCTGGCGCTGGCGAAGCCGCAGGCCAGGGCGATCTCGCCGAGTGGGCGGGCGCTATGGCGCAGCAGTTCCTGGGCGTGTGCCAGGCGGCGGGTGAGCAGGTAGCGGTGCGGTGGCACGCCAAAGCTCAGGCTGAACATGCGCGCGAAGTGGTATTCGGACAGCGCGCAGAGGCTGGCCAGTTGGCCTAGGCTCAGAGGGTCGGCCAGGTGGCTGTCGATGAATTCGCGCAGGCGTCGGCGCTGCACCGGAGCCAGGCCACCGGTCAGGCGCAGGCCGTCACGGCGGCCGACCTGCGACAGTAACGCGTGGTCGAGCAGGGCGTGCGCCAGGCTGCTGCTGAGCAGGCGCTCGGCGGGTTCGTGCCAATTCAGCTGGCTCAACTGGCGAAACCGCTGGGCTTGCTGCGGATCGTCGAGGAAGGTGCTTTCGCGCAGTTGCAGCTCGCGCGGCTCGCGGTCGAGCAGGCTGACGGCGCCCAGGGCGAATTGCTCCTGGCTGACATACAGGTGCGCCAGGTGGATCTCGCCGTTGATTACCCAGGCCGACTGATGCCCGGCCGGCAAGATGCACAGTTTGTCCGGCGCCCCCTTGCTCTGCGGGCGTTCGCGACGAAAAGTGCCGGTGCCGCCGGTCAGGTAGCAGGACAGGGTGTGGTGGGTCGGTGCCTGGTAGTCGCGGGTGTCGTGGCTGTTGCGCCACAGGGCCGCGGCCAGGCCATCGCCCAGCTCGGCGCTGTGCAGCAGCCTGGCGTTCGGCGATTGGCCCATGGCCTGAAACACTTGGCTTTGTTCGAGTTGCGCCATCGATGTGCCCTCTCACAGGCCGTTGAAAAACTACCCGGGTTGTCGACACGGCGTTAAAACCGGCCTGCCAAGCCGATCATGCTACGCCGCCCAGGTGCGGCTGCCAGCCCCGCACGCTGAAAAAGCGCAAGTTTTGACAAGTGGCAAGAGGGCCGTAGTCCAGGCCATGCGGGCGCGCTGGTGAAGGGCGCCAGGCGTGAGGTGGCGCATTGTCAGCAGCGCACGGCGGCTGAGTGCGGATTGATCCGCGAACATCGTCCCAATCTGCCGCTGTTTTGCGGTCAAGGCCGCCCATGAGGCGCTGGAGCGCGTCGACAGTTAACAGGTCTTTAGCCTTAACATAGGCCGTTTCGCCCACCTGGACTCAGCCATGAACGCGCCCGCCCTCGCCACCCTGGATCAGCATCTACGCGTTGCCCTGAGCACCGCTCCCGCTGAGGCGCGGCGCTTGTTTCACGGGCGGGGGCGGCGCTGGGAGGGGCTTGAGCAGATTACCGTCGACTGGTTGCAGGGCGTGCTGTTGGTGTCACTGTTCAGCGCGCCGAGCGAGACGCAGTTGCTGGCGTTGCAGCGCCTGCTGATGGCTTTGACGCAGGCGCCGGTGTGGCAGCACGCCCAAGCGCAGGCGCTGTTGCTGCAACACCGTTACCTCCCGGACAGCCCCACGCAATGGCTGCTGGGCGAGCCTGTCGATGAGTGGCTGGTCACGGAGCATGGCCTGCGCTTCAAGCTGGATCTGGGCAAGAAACAAAACACCGGTTTGTTTTTGGACATGCGCTATGGCCGGCGCTGGGTTCAGGCCCAGGCTCAGGGCAAGCGGGTGCTGAATCTGTTTGCCTATACCTGCGGCTTCTCGGTGGCGGCGCTTGCCGGTGGCGCCGCGCATGTGGTGAATCTGGACATGGCCAAGGCGGCCTTGAGCCGTGGCCGCGACAACCACCGGCTTAATCAGCATGACCTCGACCGTGTGAGCTTCCTGGGGCATGAGCTGTTCAAGTCCTGGAGCAAGGTGCGCAAGTACGGCCCCTATGACCTGATCATCATCGACCCGCCGTCTTTCCAGAAGGGCAGCTTCGTGCTGACCCAGGACTATCAAAAAGTCCTCCGTCGTCTGCCGGAACTGCTGAGCGCGCAAGGCACAGTGCTGGCGTGCACCAATGACCCGGCCATCGGCCCGGACTTTCTTATCCAGGGCGTCGCCAACGAGGCGCCTAGCCTGCGCTTTCAGCAGCGCCTGGACAACCCGCCAGAGTTTGCCGATAGCCGTCCCGATGGCGGGTTGAAGGCCTTGGTGTTTACTCGACAGCCGCCGCAGGCATAAAACCCGCAACTTTATGCAAGTGGCGAGGCCCGGCGCGGTGCAGACTTCGGCCATCCACCGGGAGTCGTCTGATGAACCTGTCGTTGTACCTGTTGACCGTTTTGATCTGGGGCACCACCTGGATCGCCATCAAACTGCAGATGGGCGAGGTGGCGATTGCCGCATCGATTGCCTACCGCTTTGCTCTGGCCGCCGCCGTGCTGTTTCTCGTGCTGCTGCTCAGCGGACGCCTGCAAACGCTCGATCGCCGCGCTCAGCTGATTTGCCTGGTTCAGGGGCTGTGCCTGTTCTGCATCAATTTCATGTGTTTCTACACCGCCAGCCAATGGATACCCAGCGGGCTGATCGCGGTGATTTTTTCCACCGCGACACTGTGGAATGCGCTGAATGCGCGCGTGTTCTTCAAGCACAAGATCGCGGCGAATGTGCTGGCCGGCGGTGCCTTGGGCTTGGCCGGGCTGGGGCTGCTGTTCTGGCCCGAGTTGGCCGGCCAGGCGGCCAGCCGGGAAACCCTGTTGGGTATCGGCCTGTCGCTGCTCGGCACCCTGTGTTTTTCCGCCGGCAACCTGCTCTCCAGCTTGCAGCAGAAAGCCGGCCTCAAGCCGCTGACCACCAACGCCTGGGGCATGCTTTACGGCGCGTTGATGCTGGCGGCGATCTGCCTGGTGAATGGCACGCCGTTCGGTTTCGACTGGAGCGCGCGCTATGTCGGCTCGCTGCTGTACCTGGCGATTCCCGGTTCGGTGATCGGCTTCACCGCCTACCTGACCCTGGTCGGGCGCATGGGCCCGGAGCGCGCGGCCTATTGCACCGTGCTGTTCCCGGTGGTGGCGCTGAATATCTCGGTGTTCGCCGAGGGCTATCAGTGGACGGCGCCGGCGCTGTTCGGCCTGTTGTTGGTGATGCTCGGCAACGTGCTGGTGTTTCGCAAGCCCAAGCCGCTGCCGGTGCCGAAGGCCTGTTAAACCAGCGAGTCGCCGTTGAGGACGGTGGGCTTGGCCGCGTACATCGCTTCGTCGGCGGCCCTCAGCAGTTCGCTGGGGCTGTCGCCGTCTTGCGGTGCGATGGCCAGGCCGATGCTGATGCCGACCTGCAACGGCTGCTGAGCGAACAGGATTGGCTCGCTGAGCACCCGTTGGATTTTCTCGGCGATGTGCTCGGCGGTGCCGCGCTCGGCCCCCGGCAATAAGGCGGCGAACTCATCGCCGCCCAGGCGTGCCGGGGTATCGGTTTTGCGCAGCAGGGCGCGCAGGCGCTGCGCGGTGACCTTGAGCACCTCATCGCCGGCGGCGTGGCCGTAACGGTCGTTGATCTGCTTGAACTGGTCGAGGTCGATCATCATCACGCAGAACGGCACCCGCTTGCGCCCGAGGTCGGCCATGGCGCGGCGCAGGCATAGGTCAAAGAAGCGACGATTGGCCAGCCCGGTCAGCGGGTCCTGGTGCGCCATGGCATTCAGCGGGGCGACCATGCGCCGGGTGATGAACAGCACCGCCAGCGCCGACAACAGCAGGCTGGCGAGAATCAGGTAGCGCTGCGTCTGTTCGATCTGCTGGTAGGGCGCCATCGCCTGGTTCAGCGATTTACCCATGATCACCATGACCTCGCCGCGGGTTGCCGTGGCTTCGCGTTGCAACGGCAGCGACAGCATCAGGTAGGCATCGTGGCGGCCGTGCAGGGTCCAACTGCTCTGTGTGGTAAGCGTCTGGGGTGGCGCCAGCAATTGTTCGGCGTTGCCATCGAGGGTGCTGCCGTGCAGGCGCCAGCGCCCGTCCGCGGCTCGCGAGGCAAAGATGAACTCGGCGTCGGTGACCCGGCGCAGGTCCTGCGCGAAGTGATCGTCGATGGCAAAGCCCAGGGTCAGTTCGGCTTGCGGTCTGGGCATGTGCACGGTGCTGCGGATTAACTGGTACAGCGCGCCTTCACGGGTTTCCAGCGTTTCGATCGGGGCTGTCCGATCCTCTGCGTTGGCGCTGGCCGGGGCCTTCAGCAGTGGCGCGATATCGCTGGCTTGCACGTGCATGGGAACACTGGCGATCAGCTGTTGGTCGAGGTCACTGAGCAGGGCGATATCGGCCTGGATGCGTTTGCTGTGGTTGAGCAGCATCGACTCGATGGTCGGCCGTTCGCGGGTGGCGGTGGCTTCTTTCAAACCGTAGTCGGCGGCCAGTACTTCGGCGGTTTGCAGCAACTGGCGCTGGCGTAGTTCGAGCAGTTGGTAGAACACCTGTGCGCCGGTTTGCAGTTGCGCGTGCAGGTTGTTCTCGGCGATACGCCGGTTGGCCTCGCTGCTGATCTGGTAGGCCAGTATCTGGATCGTCAACAACGCGCTCAACAGCACATAAATGATGCGGCGCTCGTAAGCACGAAAGTGCCTGTTGCTGTGATTGCTCATCAACGCGTCCCTGACATGCTGTCGATCCGTGAGTGCGGCACGCGTGGATAACCACGCGGGGTGGGCGGCCGCGGTGACCTATGGCGAGTGTAGATTAGTGGCAACGGGCGATCATCTGGTGGGCAGCCTCTAGATAAAGGTTCTTCACGGGGTTGTGTGAAATAAGACGGTGGCAAGCGCAGCCTATGCAACTGACCTGTTAGGACAGGCGACTGAAGAAGCGCTCGGAGAAAAACACCTGCGCGAATAGCGGATAACACAGGTAGTGCACGCTGAAGATCAGCATGCCCATCGGGCTGGGTTCGTCCTGCAGCGTCATCATCGCCAGCAATCCGAGGTAGAGCAACGCCAATAGGCCGCCGTACAGCCAGACCAGGCGGCGTCGCTCGCCGCGCAGTGGTGCACGACGGGTGCGCCAGGCAAAGCACAGCGCCATTGCGGCGGCGACCAGCGCGGCAATCAGCAGGGTCGCCAGCACCCCGCCGAGTTTGACGAAGCTGCGCAGCAACAGGTTGAGCAGCACCACGGCGACTACGCCGCTCAGGGCGTAGCGGGTCATGGAGACCGGGGTTGCGCTCATGCAATGCTCCTCATCGGCAGTTCGGGCCTGTTCACAAGGCCCGGTTCAAGCCAAAACGCTTCTTCAATACAGCCTCCAGCAGGCCTTTGGGCACCAGCGCGGCGATCAGCGGCAGGGCCCGGCTGCCATTGCCCAGGCGCAGCAGGCGCGGGCGTTTGGGGCTTTGCACGGCGGCGAGCAGATTGCGTGCGAAGTGGCTGGCGGGCGTCGGGTTGTCCTGCGAGGCAGTGGCGCGGGCGCGGATGCCCTCGCGGAGCGGCCACCAGGGCGAGCCTTCGGCGATCAGTTGTTCGGCTTCGCGGCTGGCATTGGCGCCGAAGCTGGAGGCAATCGCCCCCGGCTGCACTTCCATCAATTCGATGGCGAAGGGTGCCAGCTCCAGGCGCAGCGCATCGGACAACGCATGCACGGCGGCTTTCGAGGCGCAGTAGGCGCCGGCGAACGGGGTGACCAGCACCCCGGACACGCTGCCGATATTCACCACCAGGCCTTTGCTGCGGCGCAGTAGCGGAAACAGCGCACGGGTGATCCCGACAAGCGAAAAGACATTGGTCTCGAACTGCCGGCGCATGCCCTCGACGCCGCCATCCAACAGCGGCCCCATGGCGCCGTAACCGGCATTGTTGATCAACACATCGAGGCCGCCGATCTCGTTGCTCATGCGCGTGGCCAGCTGCTCCGCCGAAGCGCCATCGTTGACATCCAGCGGCACGGCGATAAACCCGGCGGCCTGCAACGCGGCGAGGTCTTCGGCTTTACGCGCGGTGGCCCATACCTGGTAGCCGGCAGCTTTGAATACCTCGGCCAAGGCACGGCCAATACCGCTGGAACATCCGGTGATGAGGACAGTGGGCTGGGTCATGCGGGCATCCTTTTTATGGTGTTCACTGGCTGAAGCTGCCCTGCAAACGCTCGGCACGAAACTCCAGGGTACTGGCGCGGTAACCGCTACGCAGGGTCGGCAGTGGCAGGCAGTCGCGCCAGCTGGCGCCGGGCAGCAGTTCGCCGGGGCCGCTGTAGCGGGGCGATTCGTAGAGGCGTTCGGCGAGGTTGACGCTGCTACCGGGGCGGTAGGCGGCTATCTGCCAGCGCAGTTCGAGCAGGGCGGCCTGGCTGCCGTTCTTCAGGTCGAGCGCCAGCGGGCGATCCGCCGGGCAGCGCTGCGGGGCATAGCTGAGGCGCAGTTCGAGGTGCGCCAGGTGGCGTTTTTCGCGACTTTCCTGCCACAACACCCAACTGGCGAGCAGACCCAGGCCGAGCAGCGCGGCGAGGGAAATGGGCAGGGCTTTACTGGGGTAGCGGATCAGCAGGATCAGCCAGCTCAATACCAGAATTGCGCCAAATAGCATGGGCAAGGGCCTTGGTGGATAAATCAGGGCTTTATCCTACACAAGCTCGCGCGGCGATGCGCCGTGTTGGCGCTGTGCGCACGGGAAGCGCCGGCCCTCCTTGCGCGAGGGCCGGCGTGTTCTCAGCGGGCGACGACGCTGAGTGGCGTCACGTTGCTGCGCCCATAGACGTCTTCGAAGCGTTCGATGTCGTCTTCGCCGAGGTAGCTGCCGGATTGCACCTCGATGATTTCCAGGGGGATCTTGCCCGGGTTGGCCAGACGGTGCACCGAGGCGATGGGGATGTAGGTGGACTGGTTTTCGGTGAGCAGGAAGGTCTTCTCGCCGCAGGTCACCTGGGCCGTGCCGGAGACCACGATCCAGTGTTCGGCGCGGTGATGGTGCATCTGCAAGGACAGCTGCGCGCCGGGTTTGACGGTGATGTGCTTGACCTGGAACCGCCCGCCCATGTCCACCGAGTCGTACGAGCCCCACGGCCGGTAGACCTCGCAATGGTTCTGGGTTTCGTTGCGGCCCTGGGCATCGAGCTGGTTGACCACCTTCTTCACGTCCTGCACGTGGTCGCGGTGGGCGATCATCATGGCGTCCTTGGTTTCCACCACGACGATGTTGTCCAGGCCGATCACCGAAACCAGCTTGCCGTTGCCGTGTACCAGGCAGTTGTGGCTCTCGTGCACCACCACGTCGCCTTTGATCACGTTGCCGTGCTCGTCCTTGGGGTGCACGTCCCAGATCGACGACCAGCTACCGACGTCGTTCCAGCCGGCATCCAGCGGCACCACGCAGGCGCGCGTGGTTTTTTCCATCACCGTGTAGTCGATCGAGTTGTCCGGGCAGCACTCGAAGGTGGCCGCATCGATATTCACCAGGTCGCCTTCGTGTTGGCTACGTTCCAGGGCCAGCAGGCAGGTGTCGTAGATATCGGCGTCGTGTTTCTTCAGCTCTTCCAGGTAGCGGCTGGCGCGAAACAGGAACATGCCGCTGTTCCAGAAGTAGTCGCCAGCGGCAACGAATTCGCGGGCGCGGGCTTCGTCGGGTTTTTCAACGAAACGCTGCACGCGCACCACGCCCTGCGGCAGACCAGCGTCGGCCACCGATTTGATGTAGCCGTAACCGGTTTCCGCGCGAGTGGCGGGGATGCCGAACAGCACCATTTCGCCTTTGTTGGCGGCTTTGGCAGCGAGTGCCAGGGCGTTCTGGAAGGCTTGCTGGTTCTCGATCACATGGTCGGCGGGGAGAATCAGCAGCAATTCGTCGCGGCCTTCGGCCAGCAGTTTCAGCGCGGCAATCGCCACCGCCGGCGCGGTGTTGCGGCCGAAGGGTTCGAGCAGGATCGCCTGGGTAACCAACTTCTGCGCCTGCAATTGTTCCTGGACGATAAAACGGTGTTCCTGGTTGCACACCAGCACCGGTGCCTGCATGCCCTCGAAGGCCAGGCGCTTGATGGTCTGCTGGAACAGGGTGTCGACGCCGGTCAGGGCGAGGAATTGCTTGGGGTACTGCTTGCGCGAAAGGGGCCAGAGACGCGAGCCACTACCACCGGAAAGAATTACTGGAATCATGTCTGTTCTCCTGAAGCGTTGATGCTATTGGGTTGAGTGTTTCCCGCACTCGTGCGGGAAGCTTGCTGCGCTGTTGCCGAAGCACCAGTGGCGGGACTTATCCAACGCATCTCCTGCCGAAGACGCTGTATGCATGCCGGCTTTGTCGCCGGTCTGGGGTTGTTGTCTGTGACGAACATGGGCCTGAGAAACGCTCGTGCCCAGGTGCTTAGCAGTCACCTACGCTGCCGATACGGCGTTAAAAACGGCTCTGTACCCGTTAACTGTTGATGCAGACCGCCGTCACTTGGGAGCGGCTTTAGCCGCGAAAGATCTTCAGTTTGCAAAGACTTTCGCGGATAAATCCGCTTCCACAAAAGCGCTGCTTCTCTTGCAATACGTAACTGGGACATAGCCTTAAAAATGGCCTGCTAGTCGGTCTTCGCCGGGCGCTTGACCCAGACCGGCGAGAGCTGGCCGGGGGTGCCGGTGATGTACAGGCAAACCACTTCGCCGCGCGCCAGGCTCACCGGTTTCAGGTCGCTGACTTTCCGCTGGCCGTCGAACAACGCCAGGCTCACTTTCACCGGGTTGACCTCACGCTGGCCGCTGTCATTCGGGGCCACGCCATCGACCACCGCGGCCTTGCCGTCGGCGGTTTTCAGGCTGAGCGTGCTGCCGGAGAGGTTCTGTACGCGCAGCAGGGCTTTCTGTTTGTTGGTGAACGGCGCCTCTTCCACCAGCTTGGGTGCCGCGCCGGGCTGGCTGACCAGGGTGTAGTAGTGGTCGGCGTCCAGTTGCACCGGCAGGTTGGCGCTGCCGACCTGGGCGCTGTAGCTGCCGGCCGGCAGGAAGCTGAAGTCGCTGGAGGCCAGCGGCGCGATGTCGTTGAGGTCGGTGTTGCCGACGCTCATGCTCAGTTCGCTGTTGCCGGCGTTGTAAGCGCGCACGAAGGCCGAGCCTTTGGGTGCGTTCGGCGCGTACAGGCCGCCTTCGCCGGCCTGCGCATGCAGGGCGCCGATACCCAGGGCGAGGGCACAGGCGTAGGACGTCCAGCTGCATTTGGTTGTTCTGTTCATGGGTAGTGCTCCATAGGATTTAGCCAAAGGGTCTGTCGACCCGGTACGGGTGAGGCCTTTCCTGCCCAAGGGGCAGCTCCGTAGGATGGGTTGAGCGAAGCGATACCCATGCTGCTTTGTGATGGGTATCGCAAGCTCAACCCATCCTACGAAGTGGTTTTGCATTCAATGGCTGTTGCTGCTGGCCAGGCGTTGCTTGCTGCTGTTGCTTTTCAGCTCGGCGATCCAGGCCGGGTCGAAGTCGCTGAGGTCGCTGGCCATCGGCAGGTAGCGCTCCGGGAATTCCCAGATCACCAGCTGCGGTGCGGTGTTTTTCAGTTCCTCGCTCTGCAGGTACTTGAGCATCGGCAGGATCGGTCCCTGGCCGTCTTCGGCGTGGTTGCTCAGGTCGCGTTGCAGGTGCTGACGCAGCGCGCCGGCAAAATTCCAGCTGGGGTTGGCGCTGTAACTGGTACCGACCAGCGCCACCGGCATCTCGCTGGCGGCGAACAGTGCATCGGCGCCTTCTGCCGGGTTGGCGGCGCGGGTGGCGCGCTTGTGCAGCGGGTCGGGTTCGGGCATCAACGCGGCGAACAGCGGATCGAGCGGCAGGAAGCGGGTCAGGTCGCCCTGGTAACGTTCTTGTCCGCTGGCTTCGGTGATGAACTGCTGCGGCGCGCCGTCGAGGGTGATGGCGCGGCGCACGGCTGCACTCAACTGCTGCGCGGCGAGGTCGGCGCCCAGCGGTGTCCAGTGCGTGTCGGTACGCAGGAACAGCGGCCCGTTGTGCTTGGCGGCGCGCAGTGTGGCGAGCAGGTCCGGGGCGGCGATGTCGGCACGGCGCACGGCGCGGTGGAAGCGTTGGTAGAGGTCGCTGCGCAAGGCGCTGGGGCGATGCGCGCCGATGTGCTCCGGGTAGACCCGCGACTTTGCGGGCACGATCGCCAGCAGCAGCAGCACGTTGCGTTGCGCCAGTTCGTCGCGCACGCCGCGGATCAGCGCCAGGTTGTCGCGTTGCTGCTGCGGGCCATTGGCCACCGGCTTGAACTCTTCATCCGAGTACAGCCAATCGTGCTCGCCGATCACTACGCCGGGGCGGCCTGCGTCGAACAGCAGGTAGTCGATTGCGGCCCAGACATTGGTGCCGATCTCCTTGACCGGAAATTGCTTGTCGTAATGGCTCTCGAAGGTCTTCGCCAGGCCACCGTCGAGCACGCTGAACTGGTTGGGCGGCTGATAGCTCAGCACGCCGCGCATCGACCAGAGAAATAACAGAACCAGCACGCCAAGAAACAGCGCGACATAGAGTGTGCGTAATGGACGCGTCATGCTCGGCCTCACTCAGAATTGGAAGTACAGGAACGGTGAGTAGCTCTGTGCCGACAGCTTCAGCACCGAGGCGCAGAACAGCAGGAGCAACGCACCACGCACCACATAGCGCGGTAGCGCGGCGCTCCAGCTCCGCACGCCAGCGCCAGCGCCGAGCAGGCCCGGGGTCTCGCCCGCACCTGCCGTGAGCAACCGTGCTGGGCCGTCTGCGTCGCGCGCTTGTTGGCTACGGTAGAACTGGCGCAGGCCGCACCAGGCGAGCACGGCGTAGGCCAGCACCAGGGTGGCGATCTGCAAGTCGCTGATGCTGGCGCGGTTGAGCTCGCTGAGCTGCCAGCCGTTGAAGCCGAACAATGCGCTGTACATGCGCCAGGCCACGTCGAGGTTTTCGGCACGGAAGATCACCCAGCCGAGCATCACCAGGAAGAAGGTCAAGGCCCACTTCAGCGGGTTGATCACCGTGGGCGCGGCATTCACGCCACAGGCCCGCTCGATGGCCAGCCACATGCCGTGCCAGGCGCCCCAGATCAGGAAGGTCCAGTTGGCGCCGTGCCAGAAACCGCCGAGCAGCATGGTCAGAAACAGGTTGCGGTAGGTGTTGAAGGTGCCCTTGCGGTTGCCGCCCAGCGGCACGTACAGGTAGTCGCGCAGCCAGGTGGAGAGGCTGATGTGCCAGCGCCGCCAGAATTCGGTGATCGACTGGCTGATATAGGGCTGGTTGAAGTTCTCCATAAAGCGGAAGCCCATCATCAGGCCGAGGCCGATGGCCATGTCGCTGTAGCCGGAGAAGTCGAAATACAGCTGCGCGGTATAGGCGATCATGCCCAGCCAGGCATCGCCGGTACTGGGGTTGTCCAGGGCGAAGCAGTGGTCGACCAGCGGCGCCAGGCTGTCGGCGATAAACACCTTCTTGACGAAACCCTGCATAAAGCGCGTGGCGCCTTCGGAGAATTTGTCGAGGCTGTGCGTGCGGTCGGTGAACTGGTCGGCGAGGTCCTTGTAGCGCAGCACCGGCCCGGCAATCAGCTGCGGGAACAGGGCGATGAACGCGGCGAAGTTGATCAGGTTTTCCGTGGGCTTGGTGTCGCCGCGGTACACGTCGATCAGGTAGCTGAGCGACTGGAAGATGTAGAAGGAAATACCGATCGGCAGGATCACCTGAGTCAGCAGGAACGGCTCGAAGCCGGCGCCTTCCAGCACCTTGTTGAGGTTCGCCACGCCGAAGTTGGCGTACTTGAAGTAAGCCAGGGTCGCCAGGTTGCCGACCACGCCCCAAATCACCCAGCGCTGCGCCGCCTTGCTGCGTACCCCAGCGCGGTAGATGCGCAGGCCGAAGCCGTAGTTCCACAAGGTGACCGCGACGAACAGCAGGAGGAAATCCACCCGCCACCAGGCATAGAAGACATAACTGCCGATCAGGATCAGCAGGTTGCGATAGCGGTTGCTGCTCAGGTAGTACAGGCCGAGAAAGATCGGCAGGAACAAAAACAAAAACACATTGGATGAAAAAACCATCCGCCTCTCTCCGTTGAATAGCCACTCATCCAGGGCTCGCAAGCCCCCCCTTTCCCCCCCGCGAGCGGGAGGGTGTTTCAGCGTCCGTAGACGGGTGCATCCCCACGCAGTCCTGGCGAAGCCTTGTCCGCCACCTGTGAGGGTTAACGGCGGACAAGCCGTGCAGCGGCATGTCCGCCCTACGAACTACGTAAAGCGTTCCTCTCAGCCATCGCTGGGCTTCTGCGGGTCGAATACCTGGCTGACGTCGCCACCGAGGCGGAACGTCTTGAACGGCGCCATCTGCTGTTTGAACTGCTCGGTGTCGGTCGAGCAGCTGTAGAGCGTGCAGTAGGGCGCCAGCCAGGCAAATTTGGCGCGCTTCTTGAGGTCTTCCATGTCCTGTTTCTCGCCGGTTTTGCGGGTGAATGCCTGCTGGTCGTCGACGCCGTCGAGCACCCGTTCGGCCAGGCGTTGCAGCGCGCCATGGTTTTCCTCGCGCAGGTCGACGCCATTGGCCTGGGCGAAGGCGGCCACCATCGCCAGCGGTGGCAGGGCGTAGTTGTGGTAGGCCAGGGCACGCTGGCTACGCTTCAGCTCGTTGGGCAGGTAGCCGTCGTCGTCGACCTGGTTGGCGGCCACGCGAAACTGCGCCACGGCCCAGTCGAACAGGTCGCGGCGGTCGCTGGCGATGGCGCTGGCCATCACCGACCAGGCGGCCCAGTAGCTGTGGTTGTTGATCTTCTTCAGCGGCAGATCGCTCCAGTCGTGCACGGTCTGCTCGGCCAGTTTGACGAACCAGGATTCGATCAACTGGCTTTGCTGGCGATACGGCGCCAGCGGCTGCGATGCGGAAAATTTCAGCCGTAGGTAAGCCGAGGACAAACTGCCCAGCGCCCATTTGCGCACCGATTTGCCGGTGTGGTTGTACTCGCTGCTGAGCAGGGCGTTGGCCTGGGCCCAGTTGCCCAGCCATTGCAGGGTGCATTCGAGCTGTTCGCGCTGGCCGTCGCGCATGTAGTGCATGACCTGCTGGTTGATCTCGCGCTCCATCTCGGTGATGGCGGCGGTTTTCTCGCGGAAGGCGCGTTCCGACTCGCGGTTGAGGGTGGCGCGGGCCTTGCCGGAGCCTTCGTACTTGCTGCGAAACTCCAGTTTGGCGGTGTAGGGGTGCGGTGGCGTCTTGCAGGTTTGCGCCGGTTTGCCGGTGACCGGCACGGCGGCGTAATAGCCAGCCGGCGGCACTAGGCTGGCGGCGAAGGCCGGCTGGGCGAGCAGGGCGGCGGCGAGCAGGCAGGGGGCGAGCTTCATCATTACCTCCATCCTCAGCGAGCCTGGGCCGTGAGGGGTTGGTCCCCGGCGCCAGGGCGTTTGCACAGGGTCGCCTCGACACTCAGGTTGGCCGGCATGTCTTCCGGGCTGTGAATTTCCAGGGCGAGCAGGTTGAGATCGGCCCAGTCGGCGTCATTGCGCAGTTCGAAGACATAACGGCCGCCGGTGTCGACGCGGTCGCTCTGTTCGATCTTGAAGTTTTCGCGGCGGCCGTTGAGGTACCAGATGGTCGCCTGAGACGCGTGCACGCTGGGGTCGCTGAAGGTCAGGTCGACCTGGTAATCGCGGCCGCGCAGGTCGCGCAGCGCGTTGTTTGCGCCATTGACCAGCACCTCGTTGGCGCCGGGCTTGAGGGTGATCGTGTTGTTCATCACCGCCGGGCGGCCTGCGCAGCCGTTGTTCACCAGCGGCACGGCCTGGCGGTAGAAGCTTTGCTGCGCCAGGTCGTAGTGGGTGGCGAACTCCCAGATCAGGATCTTCGGCGGGTTGTCGTGGAATTCCTGGCTGCTCATGTATTGCAGCAGTGCGCTGTCGAAGCCGCCGCCGCTGACTGACATGTTGAGCACGTCGGTGCTGCTGTGCTGCTGGAGGAAACCGGCGAAGTTGTAGGCCGGGCCGCTGTTGCTGGTGCCGACCAGGGCGATCTGCGGGCTGGCCGCGTCGCCGAACAGGCTGTCGCTGTCGGCTTCGCCCACCGGCTCGGTTGCGTAGCGCTCGACGTACTGGGTGGCGTAGCTGGTGCCGCAGAAGTTGGCGGCGGTCTTGTGCAGGGTGCCGGCTTTGGGCAGCAGGCCGACCACCTTGCTCTCGAATTGCTGCTGCGGGATATCGGCGAACGCGGGGATCTGCTTTAGCGTCTCGGCCACCAGTTTGGCGGTGCGCTCGGCGCCGGCCGGGGTCCAGTGGTGGTCGGCCTTGAAGTAGTAAGCGGTGTCCGCGGCTGGCTCGTCGAACAGCGGCGAGAGGTCGGTGACCCAGATCCCGGCCTTGCGGAAATCGGCCACGGCTTGCAGGTAGTTCTGCTTGGCCAGTGCGAAGTTGAACTGGCGTTGCTCCTCGGCAGTGAGCTGCGCGCGGTTGACCAGGCCGCGAGTCGGCTGGTAGACCACCATCAGCTCGATGCCCTTGCGCTTCAAGGTATCGCGCAGGCGCTTGAACTGGCTGTAGCCGTAAGGCGTGGTGCCAAAATCGGTGCGCAGATCGTAGCGGCTGCGGAACAGCCAGTCGCCCTGGCCCTGCACCAGTGCGGTGAAGAAGCTCAGGTACTTGCTGGTGTACTGGCTGGGGTCCTGGGCGGCCGGGCACAGCGTCCCGAGGCGCTGCACCTGGTACTGCGGTGCCGCCATCGCCTGGCTGCTGGCCGCGGCGAGGAGGGCGCTGGCGAGGGCCAGCTGGCGAAACTGAAAATGACGGTTGATCACGGTGTATTCCCTCAATCCTGGAGTTCGGCCTGGCTTTCGACGGGGTCGATGAGCACCGCCAGTTGGCGGCGCACCATCAGGTCAAGGATCTCTTCCTGCTTTTCGCCGAGGATGCCGGCGAAGCTGATGCCGGTGCTCTTGCTCGGCGCGAGCATTTCCACGCGGTACAGCTCCACGGACAACGGCGAGTCGATGGACAGCGGGCTGGAGCCGTTGGCGGCGAGCTTGCCGCCGACCACGATCATCGACACCTGGGTGTCGAAGGGGTCGAGTTCGATATTGCGGTCGGTGTCGGAGAGGTCCTTGATGTGGCCGTACACGCCACTCAGGCCATTGGCTATCGCGAGGTTTTCGTACAGGCGGATATTCACGCTGTTGCGCAGGCGGATGCCGTGGCGGGCATTGCTCAGCACTTTGTTGCCCCACAGCAGGTTGTTCGAGCTTTCGTACAGGGTGATGCCGTCGGCGTGGTTCTGGTACACCTCGTTGTAGGCCACCAGATTGTTGACGCTGTTACGGTCGATGACGATGCCCGAGAGTTTGTTGTCGTAGCTTTGGTTGTTGATGATCCAGCTGTCGTCGACCTCGCGGGAGATGATGATGCCGTGCTTCTTTTTGGTCCCGTGTACGCGGTTTTCGGCAATGATCAGGCCGTGCGAACGGTCGTGCGGGTCGATGCCGTAGACGATGTTGTCGCGGTAGGTGTTGCCCTTGATCACCACGTTCTCGGCTTCGTAACAGTAGAAGCCGTACCAGTGGTCGACGAACTCCGAATCGATCAGCCAGCCGGTCGGCTCCGGGCGTTTCAGGCGGGCCTGCATGCCGGGCGTGTACTGGGTGATGGAGACGCCGTAGGACTTGCTGGTGTTGTAGCCGAGGCTGGTGAATATGCTGCCGGCGATGTACAGCTCGCTGCCGCCCCAGGACACCAGAAACGGGCGGAACTCGTCGGCTTGGCGAAAGCTCGCCGGGCCGTTGTCGGCTTCGCGCCAGGCGGTGAGCTTGGTGTCGGTGAAGAACAGCTGACCGTCGTTGACCATGAAGCTGCCGCGCTCCTGCGACAGGCGCAGTTCCTTGGTGGCCTGGTCCACATGCAGGGTCGCGCCTTGCGCCACGACAATCGGCAGGCGCGCCAGGTAGACGCCCGGCTCGACTTCGCGGAACTGCTGGTCCGGCAGGCTGCGGGCGAGGTCCGCGGGGGTCACGTAGCCGCCTTCGATAAAGATCGCATGGGGCATGCCGTTCTGCCGTTGCACCCATTCGCGCAGGCGTTCGTTGCCGCCGATGAAGTCCTTCAGGGCGTCCTGTTGCAGCATGCGCCGCACCACCACCTTACCGCCGGGGCTGCGCTGGATCTTCGCCTGCACGGCGGCGCCGGTGTAGCCGCTGAGATCCGGCAGGCTGGGTTTATCCAGGTGCAACGGGGCGATTGGCGCGCTGGTCACCGTGTAGTTCTTGGTTTCCTTGAGCTCCTGGGTCGGCTCCGCCGCAGTGGCTTCGGCCAGTTGCAGCAGGCCGAGCAGCACGCTGCCGCAGAGCAGGCGCAGGCCCAGCGTTGGGCGCTTGGCGAGCACGTTTTGTGTAGGCGCCAGCTGGCTGGCGATGCTCCGCCGGTGGGCCGGATCGCCAGCCAGCTGGCGCCTGCAGGTGTACGGGCAGGAGGGCGCGGTGGATGTCTGTGCGTGCATGGGCATGCCCTCAGAATCTCCAGATAAAGTCGACGAAGGCGCGGTGCATCAACGCGTCGGTGCCGCTGCCGTAGGCAGCGCCGGGCTTGAACACGCCGCCGCGAAAGCGCACCAGCGCCGAGCGTTCGTCGAGGTGCTCGCTCATGGCGGCGGGCAACAGGCCCTGCTTGAAGTACTTGGTAACCACCAGATCGAGCTCCTGGCCGACCTCCTTTTCACCGGCCTGTAGCGGCGCGATGATCCCGCTCTCGCCGATGTCCTGGTTGTCGTCGACGCGCCAGAAGCGGTGGTAGACCAGGCTGGCGTCGTAGTCGTCGCGCAGCTGCCAGGACGTGAACGCGGTGGCCACTTGCAGGTTGGAGAGTTCGCCGCGAAAGGCCTCGCCGAAGCGGTGCAGGCGCGCGTTGGTGCCGGTGAAGTTGGAGCGATTGCTCTCCAGGCCGGTCTGCATGAACTGCTCGGACTGGTCGTCGTCACCGCCACCGCTGCCGCGCGCATAGGCGCCGCCGACGCGCCACTGCTCGTCGATGTTCCAGCGCAGGCCGAGGTCGAGTGCCCAGGCATTCACGTCCTGGTTGCGCGAGCCGCTGGCGAAGCGCTGGTCGCCGATCAGCGTTTGCTCCAGCTGTTCGGTGTTGCCGCTCAGCCAGGTGGCTTGCGCCCAGTAGTTCAGCGGCATGCGCGAACGGTGGTTGAAGAAGTCGCCGTCGGCGTTGATGCCCAGCCAGGTGAGGTCGCCGGTGTAGCGTTTGCTCAGTTCGTCGAGCGGCTCGCCAGGGTTCGCCAGGTCGCCGTCGTCGCGGCTGTGGTGGGCCTTGAGGCCGACCCAGTGGCCGGGTTGCCACTGGGTGGCGATATCGCCGAACAGATGGCGGCGGTCCTGGTCTTCCGGGGCCAGCTCGTCGAGGTCGGTGCGGTACTCGGAGAAGCGCTCGGCGACGCCGACGTTGGCGCGCAGCAGGGTGGTGTCGAAGCTCCAGCGCAGCGCCTCGATATTGGTATCCCACCAGGTGCCTTCGTCGCTGCGCATGCGCTGGCGGCCGAAGCGCAGGTGTTCGCCGGGGTAGGCGGTGAAGCCGCTGTAGTCGACCCAGAACTCACGCAAGGCCAGGTAGCTCTTGTCCGCCACGCGGGCGTCGTTACGCTGGCTGGATTGGCTGTCGGTGTCGCTGGCTTGCAGGGTGTCGGTTTCGACGATGTCGGTGGCGGTCACCGCCTGGCCGAGGGCGAAGGCGCTCCAGTCGCCCCGCTCGCCGTACACCCAGGGGCGCAGGTCGAGGCCGATGCCGTTGATGTCGCCGCCGTCGCGGGTGCCGAGGTCGCGGTCGTCTTCCGATTGCGCGGTGATTTTGACGTCGAGGCCAAAGTTGTCGTCGCTCATCTGCACCGCCCACACCGAGCTGGCGGACAGCAGCGATACGCTCAAACCCAGGCCGGCGGCGATCCGGTTCAGTTTCATCGGGAAGTCCTTGCTCATGGCTGCTGCGCCTGCAATGGCGCCTGCTGTTGCCAGGCGTTGCCGCGCAGCTGGCGTTCTTCGCGCAGCAGTTGTTCGGCCTGGGCGCGTTGTGCGGGTGGCAGTTGCTGTTCGATGCTGCGCGCCAGTTCGCTGACCGGCGCGGTGTTCTTCGGCAGCGCCAGCTGGCTGAAGACGAAGGCGTTGACCAGGTTGGGCTGGATGCCTTTGCCCTGCGAGTACAGGTGCGCAAGGGCGAGGTCGGCGTTGATCTGGCCGCCACGCGCGGCGCTGAGCAGGTGATCCAGGGCCTGCTGCGGGTAGATGTCGCCGAGGTAGCCGCGCAGGTAGATCTGCCCTAGGAAGTAGTTGGCGCTGGGTTCGCTGGGCGCGGCCTTGCGCAGGTGCGCTTCGGCTTTTTGCGGGTCTTGCGGCACCAGTTTGCCTTCGTAATACAGGCGCCCGAGCAGCAGCTCGGCACGCGGCAGGGCGGCGGCGCGGCCGTGTTCGAGGTAGCTCATCATCTGCTCGATGTCGCCCAGGCCGGGGTAGTCGTAGAGCAGGCGGGCGAGGCTGACCCAGGCGGCCGGGTAGCTCGGGGCGATGGCTTCGAGCAGCTCCTGGGCCTGGCTTTCGTCCGGGGTGCCCAGCTCGGCATCGGCCAGCACCTGGGCCACCGCATCGACCCGCTGGGCCGGCACGGCGCCGCTGCGGTAGCCGGCCATCAGGCGCTGCACCAGGGCTTTCTGTTTCGCCTCCTGACCTTGCTTCTGGTACACGGTGGCCAGTTCGACATAACAGACATCCGCCTCGGCGAGCAGGCCTTGGCAAATGCGCTCGATTTCCGTCAGGTGCTGATCGTAGGTGCCTTGGGTGCGGTAGAAGAGGATTTGTGCCAGCTCGGCTTGGCTGTGGCCTTGCTGGCGCCAGGTAGAAATTCGTTGTTGCACGTTCATACCGGGAAAGTCCTGTGGGTATTGCAGGTAGAGCATCACCAGCGGCAACAGGCTGCTGGGCTCGCCGGCGGTGAAGGCGTCATTCAGTAATTGCGCGGCCTCGCGGCGTTCGGCAGCGCTGGCGGCGGGCTTGCGCGCCAGCAACTTGCCGAGGCGCGCCTGGGCCCGTGGCGATTGGTCGAGGGCCTGGCGGTAGGTCTGCTCGGCCTTGGCCAGGTCCGCGGGCGTACCGCTGGCCAGTTGCAGGTCAGCCAGGCCGATCTGCGCGTTGACGTAGCCGAGCTCGGCCAGTTGGCGGAAGTTCTGCTCGGCGGTGGCGCTGTCGCCGCGTTGCAGCGCTGCGGCGGCCAGGCGCTCGTCCGGCAGGCCGGCGCAACCGGCCAGGACCGTGGCCAGGGACAGCGCCAGCAGGGGCGCGGCGAGCGCGCTCGGCGGCCGCGTGGGGAAGTCGATAGTCGGCATGCCGCGTCCTCCCTAGAGACCAGCCGCCAGGGCTTTGTCGATCATCCAGTCGAACGACGGGCCACGGTCGAGGGTGACTTCCACCGGTTGCCCGGCGAGGTTGCTGGTGAGGGTTTGCTCGGGCTCGATCACCACGCGGATGTCCGCGGACAAACCGCCTTCGTGCAGGCTGCTACTGACGATCTTGCCGTAGCGCGGCGTGTCTTCGCCGGCCACCCAGAAACTGGCACGGGTGCCGGGGCGGGCCTGGGCGAAGTTGCGGTACGGGAAGCTGGCCAGCACCGTGGCGTGGGTGTCCTGCGGCACCAGCTCGAAGATCACGTCGCCCTTGTTGGCGAATTGGCCGTCGGCCACTAGTTGCCGCGCCACCTTGCAGTTGCACGGGCTGGTCAGGGTGCCCTTCATCTGTTTGCCGAACAGCTCTTCGATGTTGGCCGGGGTCAGCTGTGCATCGGTGAGGTGGCCTTTGAGCATCTCCAGCATGCTGGCGGAGAACGAGGCGATGGGGGCGCCCTTGGCCACCGTCGCATCGGGGCCGAGCAGGCTGTTAACCGTGCCTTCGCGCGGCATGGTCACTTGCAGGCTGGGCACGCTGACCAGGCCGGACTGGGCGTGGGTGACGAAGTACAGGCCGTACAGCGATTTGAAGATAAAGCCGAAGGCGGCCAGCCCCACCAGGAACACCGCGAGGCTGAAGGTCACCGCCTTGAGCCGCGCGAGCACGCCCATGCCGGCGCCCCCTGCGCCGTTCTTGCGCGCCTTGGTGAAGTTTTCCCGTTGCAGGGTGTTGAGCAGGTCGCCGACGCCAACCAGTTCGCCGCTCAGGTAAGCGCTGATCAGCTGGTGCAGGGTCGCTTGCTCGCGTGGTTTGAGGTTGTGGAACTGGCAGCCGACGCGCTGGCTGTCGGGGTCGACCGAGCGCACCTGAAACTCGATGTCGATGCCCAGGTCGAGGCTTTCCAGCTGAAATTGCAGGCGGCCCTTGTGATAGTCGCCAATCCGTACCGGCGCTTTGCCGGCGCTGAAGCTGAAGCCCCCGGCGGACAGGTCGCTGATCGGTTGTTCGACGCGCTCGCGGGCTTTCGTCAGGTAGCGCAACACTGCGGGGATTTTGACCCGCGCATGCTGGCGCTGGGCTTCGGACTCATGGACCACGTTGACGTTGACGGCTGTGTTCATACTTGCAAATTCCTCTTCGAATCGAGTTCCGGTCAGACCAACGCCAGAAGCGTGGCGATGAAGACGCTGGCGGCAGAAAAAGTCATGGCGCGTGACGACCAGGTGTTGAACCAACGCTGGAAACTCAGCAAGCCGCGATCGATCTTGGTGTTCTGGCGGGTCCAGGACTGTTGATCGAGGCGGAAGAACACGTAGATCTTCACCATCGCGCCGACGATCTGGTTGTAATAAAGAATCAGCGGATAGGCCGGGCCGATGCGGTGGCCGCCGACGCTCAGCAGCAGGGTCAACGCCAGGCGGGTCAGGCCGATCCACAGCAGGTAGGCGAGGAGGAAGCCCGCGCCGTACTTGAGGCTGGCGATAAGCGCCACGCTGAGGCCGAGCAGGCTGGTCCACATCGACACGCGCTGGTCGAACAGCACCACGCTGGTGAAGCCGCCCAGGCGCTGCATCCCCAGCCGCAGGGCGCGCGAGTTCTGCCGCAGGTTGTTGCCGTACCAGCGGAACATCAGTTTGCGGCTGGCCTTGAGGAAGCTCTTTTCCGGCGGGTGTTCGACCGTGTTGATCGCTGCGTCCGGCACGTAGAAGGTGTCGTAGCCCAGGCGCATCAGGCTGTACCAGCTGGATTTGTCGTCGCCGGTGAGGAACTGGAAGCGCCCCAGACGCCAATGGTCGAGGTGATCGCTTTCCACGTCGGCGATGAACTCGGGGTTGGTGACCACTTCGGCGCGAAACACCGACATGCGCCCGGTCATGGTCAGCACCCGCTTGCTCAGCGCCATCGAGCACATGTTCAGGTGGCGCTGGGCGAAGCGCAGCTTGTGCCACTCGCTCATGATGTAGCTGCCGCGCACCTCGCAGAACTCGTTGGTGGTGAGGCCGCCGACGTTCGCGAACAGCTTGAACCAGGGCACCGTCTTGCGCACCACGCCCTCGCCGAGCACGGTGTCGCCATCGACCACCGCGACCACCGCATGCTTATCCGGCATCTGCCGGGAGATGGCGCGAAAGCCGTAGGCCAGGCCATCGCGCTTGCCGGTGCCGGGAATGCGCACGAAGTCCAGCTTGACCTGCGGCGGCGGGTTCATCCGCGCCCAGAGGTTCTTCACCAACAGTTCATCGGACAGCTCGACGATGGAACACACCACCGTCGTCGGGTAACCGCAGTCAATCGCCTCGCGAATCACCGAGCGGTACACCTGGGCGGTGGTCAACGCGTCGATGCGAAAGCTGGTGACCAGCAGAAACACCTGAGAAGGGTCGGCGTCCTTGCCGAGTTTTTTCACCTTGCGGCGGTAATAGGGGTAAACCACATAGAGAAACAGGCTGCCGCGCAGAAAATGTATGGCGCCCATGGAATAGCGCCAGATGCCCACTGCGCCGATCAGCAGGAGGTAGTCGCGCGACTCGGGGTCGAACACGCTCCTGGGCAGCGCCAACGCGAGCAGCATCAGCAGCGATAGGTAGAACAACCAACCTGCGGCCTGGTTCAGGCCGCTCTTTAGCGTGTGCATAGACATATCCATCGTGTTCGCCGGGCCTCTCGGACGAGGACGCTGCTTTGGCGGTCGCGCGTCCAAGGGGGCACCGACTGGCTAACAGGCCATTGAAAAACTACCTACGTTGCCGATACGGCGTTAAAAACGGCCTCGAATGCGAGCCCAGTCAAAATGCTCATTTACACCAGTAAACTGCGCTTTTTCGGCCGTTTTTGCCTTGTCTCGGCTACCTCGCCTACATTTTTCAACGGCCTGTTAAAGGCTGGGGTTACCAGCAGATTCCTTCGGAACCGGCGCGCGAGGCGGTTGGCATGAAACCGACCAGGTCGACCACGTGCTTGCCGACGAGGGCGTGCTGCGCCAGGTGCGCAAAGTGCGCATCGGCATTGCCGAGCACGATGATCTCGGCGTTATCGACGACCGCATCGAAGTCACTGTCGAGCAGTGAAGAAACGTGCGGAATCTTCGATTCGATGTAGTCCTTGTTGGCGCCGTAGACCCGCGCATATTCGACATTGCTGTCGTAGATGCTCAGCTCGAAACCCTTGCCGATGAGCAGTTCGGCCAACTCCACCAGTGGGCTTTCGCGCAGATCGTCGGTGCCGGCCTTGAAGCTCAAACCCATCAGCGCGACTTTGCGTTTGTCGTAGCCGGAGATGATGTCGAAGGCTTTCTGCACCTGATTGGCGTTGCTGCGCATCAGCGAGCCGATCAGCGGCGCATCGACGTCCAGGGAGCCGGCGCGGTAGGCGAGGGCGCGTACGTCCTTGGGTAGGCACGAGCCGCCAAAGGCGAAGCCGGGCTTCATGTAGTACTTGGACAGGTTGAGCTTGTGGTCCTGGCAGATCACGTCCATCACTTCGCGGCCATCGACGCCGACGGCTTTGGCGATGTTGCCGATCTCGTTGGCGAAGGTGACCTTGGCCGCATGCCAGACGTTGCAGGTGTACTTGATCATCTCGGCGACATCGATGGCCTTGCGGATGATCGGTGCGTCGAGCTCGCTGTAGATGCTTTCCAGCAGGTCGCCGGAGGCCGTGTCCAGTTCGCCGATCACGGTCATCGGCGGGAAATCGTAGTCCTGGATCGCGGTGCTTTCGCGGAGGAATTCCGGGTTTACCGCGACGCCGAAATCGATCCCGGCGCGTTTGCCGGAGCAGTCTTCGAGGAGCGGGATCACCACGTTCTTCACGGTGCCCGGCAGTACGGTGCTGCGCACCACCACGGTGTGGCGCTCGGCCTTGTTGCGCAGGGCGAAGCCGATTTCGCGGCACACCCCTTCGATGTAATCCAGCGCCAGGTCGCCGTTTTTCTTGCTCGGTGTACCGACGCAGATGAACGACACTTCGGTATCGCGTACCGCCGTTGCAACATCGGTGGTGCCGTACAAGTGGCCGGAACTCAGGCCCTGTTGCAACAGGGCTTGCAGACCCGGTTCGACAATTGGCGATTTGCCTTGGTTAATCAGATCAATCTTGCTCGCGGATATATCCACGCCGATCACAGTGTGGCCGCGCGCCGATAAACAACCAGCACATACTGCACCCACGTAACCCAAACCAAAGATGCTGATTCGCATCGCATTCACCTCGTCCGTTATTGCGCAATTAATAGTGGCGTATTGACCACTGGCGTTCGTTTAACTTGTCTCTCGCTGAGCGGAGTTAGTTAATTTAGGCATGACAAATATCCGGCATCCACGCGGGGCGCCTAAACGGGCTTGTAACTATCAAACGTGCCCTTTGCTGTCCTGGGCCGTGGCCTTGAAGGCTCTGGCGCTTGGGTTTTAGTCGGTCATCTGCGCAGTGGAAGTTCTCCTGTAATTTCGCGGTAACTTTCGCGTGGGCAAAACTCTCCCGCGAACGTTTGTCCGACAGTTAGGGGCAGTTTTGGCTCATGCAGAAAGTTACATGAAGAAATATGTTACGCCGGGTAAGAGTGTGGGATTTTTCCGATAGTTCCTACCGTTCGTCCTCTTTTGTGGCGACTTATAAAGTTGTCGATAGTGGCCACTAGTTGCACGTTGATGGCACTTTATCGGGCGACTTGCGCGGTAGGTAAGAACACGAAAAAGTTCTATGTGGCTGTTGCCGGGTAATTAAAATGAGGTATTGCGCGGGAGTAGGCGGGAATGTATAGGGCGCGAACGGGCCGTGTTATCGGCCCGTTATCGCGGGGCGGCGGGGTGTTATCAGTCGTGTGGATGGCCGCGCAGGAAGACCAGTTTGTCCGGTTTGGAATGCTCCGCCGAGTAGCGGTAACCCTGCTCGACGAAGTCCTTGAGGCCCTCTGGATCGTTCAGCCGCTCCTTGATCACATAACGCGCCATCAGGCCGCGGGCTTTCTTGGCGTAGAAGCTGATGATCTTGTACTGGCCGTTTTTCAGGTCCTTGAACTCGGTGTCGATAACCCGCGCCTGCAATGCCTGACGCTTTACTGCACCGAAATACTCGTTGGAGGCCAGGTTGAGCAACACGTCATCGCCCTGCGCGAGCAATGCCTGGTTGAGCCAGCCGCTGATGCGCTCACCCCAGAAGTCATAGAGGTTATTGCCGCGCGGATTGGCCAGTTTGGTGCCCATTTCCAGGCGGTAGGGTTGCATCAGGTCCAGCGGGCGCAGCACGCCGTAGAGGCCGGAAAGCATGCGCAGGTGCTGTTGGGCGAAGTCGAAATCGGCCTCCTCGAAGGTCTCGGCGTTGAGCCCAGTGTACACGTCGCCCTTGAACGCCAGCAGCGCCTGTTTGGCGTTGTGTGGGGTGAAGGTCGGCGTCCAGCTGCCGAAACGCGCGGCATTCAGGCCGGCGAGCTTGTCCGACAGGTGCATCAGCTCGGCAATCTGCGCCGGACTGAAATCGCGCAACTGGGCGATCAGGTCCTGGGCATGGTCGAGGTGTTCGGGCTGGGTATAGCGTGCGGTCACCGGCGCGGTCTCGTAGTCGAGGGTCTTGGCCGGGGAAATCACCATCAGCATAGAGATCTGCTCCTGAAAGTCTGGGCGCGATTCTAGGCCGAGCGGTGCCCATGGCTCTAGTGGCCTGTACGGTTAGTTGGTTCACTCAAGTTCGGCTGGCCGCGGTTCTGAGACACGGCGGTGGACAAGGCTTCGCCATGTCCACCCTACGCAACGCCAGCACACGTAGGGCGGACATGCCGCAGGCTTGTCCGCCGCGGGTTGGCATGAGCCGAGGCGCGGCTGGCGCGGCTCAGTGACTGTCCACGGCTACGCGCGGCGCGGAAAATGGCGAGGGAATGTACAACTGGGGCGGGATTTTTTCGGCTGGAGCGCCGGTAGGACTTCTGACTGTAACGGGGCCTGGGCAGGTCGCCAAGCGCTATTCGTCGAGGCGATAAATAAACTTGAAAAAGCTGAAAAAAACGTTCGCCTGTCACGTTTTTTGGAGTATCTAAAAGACAGACCGCCGAACCCTGCAGACAGGTGGCGACCTTTGGCCATCACCTTGCTTGCACCTTCTCAGCCCCCCGTCTGAGAGGTCGGCGGCTCTTCCCGCGGCGGAGCGCTGCTCAGGCATTCCGTCGCTTGGTTCCTACAAGAAGGTGACCGAGTATGGATGACCACGGACGCTTCAAGCCCACCGCCCCAACCCTGTACGCCCTCGACACCAATGTACTGATCCACGATCCCAACGCCTTGCTGAACTTCCAGGAACACCACGTCGCCATCCCGATGACCGTACTGGAGGAATTGGACAAGCTGAAAACCGGTAAGCAGGGTGTGGCGGCCGAATGCCGTCAGGCCATTCGTTTGATCGACAAGATTCTGGGGGGCGCAACACCTGAAGAAGTGGAGCATGGCGTCGCGATCCAGCGCGATAAAAGCGGGCCTTGTGGTTTTCTCTCGATCCTCATGAGCAAAAGCGCGGCGCCGATCACCTGGCTGCCGGAAGACCTCAACGACAACAAAATCATCAACCAACTGGTCGAGCTGAAGTCGCGGCGACCGGGCATGTCCGTGGTGCTGGTGACCAAGGACATCAACATGCGCCTGAAGGCGCGCGCCTGTGGTATCGATTCGGAGGACTACCACACCGATCAACTGGTCGACGACGTGTCCCTGCTGTCGCAGGGCTATCACAACATGAGCGGTTCGTTCTGGGATCGCGTGAGCAAGGTCGAAACCCGCCAGGACCACGGCCGCACCTGGCACCGCGTGCAACTCACCGACAACCTGCCGGCGGTGCACGTCAACGAGTTCATCCTCGACGAGCAGGGCTTTGTCGGCTGGATCAAAGGCATTCAGGAGGGCGAGCTGCTGATCCTCGACCTGCACCAGGAGCCGCTGCTGCACCAGGAAGCCTGGGGCCTGCGGCCACGCGATATCTACCAGGGCCTGGCGCTGTTCGCCTTGCTCGACCCGGATATTCACCTGGTCAACCTGTCTGGCGCGGCCGGTTCCGGCAAAACCATCCTGGCCCTGGCGGCGGCCATCGAGCAAACCATGGTCAGCAAGCGCTATCGGCGCATCATCGCCACCCGCAGCGTGCAGGGCCTGGATCAGGAGATCGGCTTTCTGCCCGGCACCGAGGCGGAGAAGATGGAGCCCTGGCTCGGTGCCATCACCGATAACCTCGAAGCCCTGCATATGGACGACGAGAACACCCACGGCAGCGTCGACTACATCCTGCAAAAGGTGCCGCTGCAGTTCAAATCCCTCAACTACATCCGTGGGCGCAGCTTCCAGCAGAGCCTGATTCTCATCGACGAATGCCAGAACCTTACGCCGCACCAGATGAAGACCATCATCACCCGCGCCGGCACCGGCTCGAAAGTGGTCTGTCTGGGTAACCTGGCGCAGATTGATACGCCCTACCTGTCGGCGCCCAGCTCGGGCCTGACCTACCTCACCGAGCGCTTCAAGGACTTCGCGCACGGTGTGCACATCACCTTGCAAGGCGTGCCGCGCTCGATCCTCGCCGAATACGCCGAAACCCACATGTAACGCCACGCTACTGGCGTCCGCCCTGCTGGCTCTCAAGCCAGCAGGGCGGCGTTGCCTTGTTTGCCGTCATTTCTCGCCGCACAGGTGCCGGAAGCTGACCCGCGGGTTTACAATCGCCGGATACCCGCCTGGAGCATGCCTGTGTTAACCCATCTCGATTCCCAAGGCCGCGCCAATATGGTCGATGTCAGCGATAAAGCCCTGACCGTCCGTGAAGCGACTGCCGAAGCCCTGGTGCGCATGCGCCCGCAAACCTTGCAGATGATCGTCGAGGGCGAGCACCCCAAGGGCGATGTATTCGCCGTGGCGCGCATTGCCGGCATCCAGGCGGCGAAAAAGACCAGCGACCTGATTCCGTTGTGCCACCCGCTGATGCTCACCAGCGTCAAAGTCGAACTGACGGCTGAAGGCAGCGACGCCGTGCGCATTCGTGCACGTTGCAAGTTGACCGGGCAGACCGGCGTGGAAATGGAGGCGTTGACCGCCGCCAGCGTCGCCGCGTTGACCATTTATGACATGTGCAAGGCCGTGGACCGTGGCATGACCATCGAAGGCGTGCGCCTGTTGGAGAAACTGGGCGGCAAGAGCGGCCACTTCACTGCCGAGGAGCAAGCATGATTCGCGTGCAGTATTTCGCCCGTTACCGCGAGGCGCTGGGGCTCGATGGCGAGCAGTTGAGCGACAGCCAGGCCTTTGCCACGCTCAACGACCTGCGCCTGCATCTGCTCGCCCGTGGCGGTGTGTGGGAGGTGCTGGCCGAGCAGAACCTGATGTGTGCACGCAATCAGGAACTCTGCAGCCTGGATGAGCCGTTGGCGGCCGGCGATGAAGTGGCGTTCTTTCCCACCGTGACCGGCGGTTGAGTCGGGTGTCGTCGCGGCTAAAGCCCTTCCCACAGAGAACTTCTGCATGAGCATTCGCGTCCAGTCGCAACCCTTCGATCCGGGCGTTGAGCTCAACGCCCTGCACGCCGCCAACCTAGGCATCGGCGCGGTGGTCAGCTTCGTCGGCTACGTGCGCGACTTCAACGAGGGCCGCGAGGTCGGCGGCATGTTCCTCGAACACTTCCCCGGCATGACCGAGAAGGCCCTGGGCAAGATCGCGGTCGAAGCCGGGCAGCGCTGGCCGTTGCTGAATATCCAGATCATCCACCGCATCGGCCGCCTGGAACCGGGCGAGCCGATCGTCTTCGTCGGCACCAGCAGCGCTCACCGCCAGGCGGCGTTCGACGCCTGCGCCTTCGTCATGGACTACCTGAAAACCCGCGCGCCGTTCTGGAAAAAAGAAGACACCCACGACGGTCCTCGCTGGGTCGAAGGCCGCAGCAGCGACCAGATGGCGGCCGAGCGCTGGGAAAAGCCCTGACCCAGTAACGTGGCACTAGCCGCGACGATTCGCGCGGTTTAAGGGCACACCGATGCTCCGTTGCAGGCGACGCATGGTCGGTTGACGATATGTACATTTAAGTCCAGTATGGATTTTAAAGTACAAAACGAGACTGGCCGATGACCCGTCCCTGCGTGTTACTCAGCAACCGCCTTTCGCTCAGGTGCACACCTGGCGCGCCTTTCTTCTGTCTTGCCGCAACCGCCCGTGTCCCGCTTGCCCACGGCGTTACGCCCGTGGCGTGGGGGATCTCACTCACCCAGCAGGAATCACTCCAATGAAGAAAATCGCCTTAGTGGGCAGCCTTGCCCTGGGCCTGATCGCCAGCAGCTTGTTCGCCGCCGAAAAACCGCTGCGCCTGGGCATCGAAGCGGCCTATCCGCCGTTCGCCTTCAAAACCGCCGACGGCCAGATCGCCGGCTTCGACTACGACATCGGCAACGCCCTGTGCGCCGAGATGAAGGTCGAGTGCCAGTGGGTCGAGCAGGAGTTCGATGGTCTGATCCCGTCGCTCAAGGTGAAGAAGGTCGATGCCATTCTGTCGTCCATGACCATCACCGACGAGCGGCGCAAATCGGTGGATTTCACCGGTAAGTACTACTACAGCCCGGCACGTCTGGTGATGAAGGCCGGCACCGAGGTCGACGCGGATTTCGCCAACCTCAAGGGCAAGCGCATCGGCGTGCAGCGTTCGACCACCACCGACCGCTTCGCCAGCGAAGTGATGGCGGCCAAGGGCGTGGAAGTGGTGCGCTACAGCTCGCAGAACGAAATCTACCTGGACATGCTGTCCGGTCGCCTCGACGGCACCCTGGCCGACGCTATCCCGGTGGACGAGGGCTTCCTGAAAACCGACAACGGTAAAGCCTTTGGCTTCGTCGGCCCGGCGTTCACCGACCCCGCCTACTTCGGCGAAGGCGCCGGTATCGCCGTGCGCAAGGGCGACAGCGAGCTGCTCGGCAAGCTCAATGCGGCGATTCAGGCGATCCGCGGTAATGGCGCGTACCAGAAGATCCAGGACAACTACTTCAGCTTCGACATCTACGGCGAGTGATCGCCCCGGGCCGACATGGCAGAGCCGCGCAATGCGCAGCTCTGCTTGTCCTGCCTCAGTCCAGCCGTACCGTTTCCACGCGATTACGCCCGTTGTGCTTGGCCTGATAGAGCGCGCGATCACTGGCCGTGTAGAGGCTTTCATAACTGCTCTGCTGGCCTCTGGCCAATGTGCTCAGGCCAATGCTGACGGTCATCCGCAGCTCGTGGCCATCGATTGTGCACAATTGCTGTTCCACCAGCTGGCGCAGCTTCTCGGCGATCTGCCGGCCCTGTTCCTGGGGGCAATCGACCAGTAACAAGACGAACTCTTCACCGCCAATCCGCGCCAGGCTGTCGATGTTGCGCACCTGGCTGCCGAGCAAGCGAGCGGTTTGTTGGATCAGCGCATCGCCTACGGGATGGCCGTATCGGTCATTGATGGTTTTGAAGTGGTCAAGGTCGAGCATCAGCAGGCACAGCGGCTGCTGGCTGCGTTGGCAGCGCAGCAGTTCGCGCTGCATGATGTCGCTGAATGCGCGACGGTTGAGCAGGCCGGTAAGTGGATCGTGGTCCGCCAGGTAGCTCAATCTGACATTCTGTTCCTCCAGCAGCAGTTGCTGATCCTCTAGGCGTTGCTTCTGCGTGCTGAACTGGACGAAGTTGCGCCACTGCAACCAGGCCAGAGCCAGGCCGATGGCGCAGGTGGACAGGCCATTGACCTGGTTACTGATCAACAGAGCCGCATCGCTTTGGGTTTGCTGAATGCCCAGAAGAAACAGCGCCAGGGTAAAGCTAAACAGCAGCAGGGCCGATAGCGGGCGATGCAGGAAAATCAGGGCCACCAGGGTGCAGCCCAGCAATAACGGGGTGATGTTGCTGGTTACCAGTTGATCGATGGCGCTGACCAAGGCGGCGAAGCTCAGGGTGCCGAGCATGCCGAGCGTGATGCAGGCCTGACTTGGCCGTGGCAATGCGTGGCGCTTGAACTGCCAGGCAGCCAGCGCCAGCAGGGTGAAAAACACCAGCATGCCGGCATGCGCCAGCAGAATGCCCTCGCGCCACAAGGCTTCGGCAGGCGACGCCGGTTGTGTGTGCCAGAACAGCCAGAGGTGCAGCAGGTTGATGGGCGGGATCAAGGGCGCGGCAAACAGCAAACGCCGCATATTCTGTTCGCGCAACTGCGGCAGGAAGGCCCGGTCGTTTTCTTTGAGTCGTTGCCAGTCAAGGTTCCATCCTTGCAATCTGTCTACTCCATGCAAGCCCGAATCGGCACCAAGGTAGCGCGGTTTTGCAGCGCATGCGACTCGCTCAATAACCGGGGCGTGCTATGCCGTGACGATTACCGCAGGCCTGCACGATGCGGTGCGCCGGTACACGCAGTTGGCTCAGCAGGTAGTCGGCAAAATCCGCTGGATAAGGTTGCAGGGCAATCGCCTGTGCCATGCAGTTGAGCCAGATTTCGCTCAAGCGCTCGTCGATAGGCCACTGGGCGTGAAAGGCAGGGATGGCGATGGCGCCATACTTCTCGCTGAACAGCCGAGGGCCGCCAAGCCAGCCGCTGAGAAAGCAGCTCAGCTTGTCGCGCGCCAGCTGCAGACTTTCACCATGCAGGCGGCGCAGGTCGGCGGCTTCAGGCTGTTCGTCCATCAACCGGTAGAAGTCGTCGACCAAACGCCGCAGGCCATCGATACCGCCAGCAGCCCGATAGGAGGCATCGCCTACACCGTAGATGGGTGGGTGACTCATGGGCCGAACTCCCGAGCAAAGCCGCAGTGTAACGGTGCGCGATAGCCGCCGGTACAGGGCTCAGGGTTGTGCGCTCAAGGCCGGCTGGAGAAACCTTGCGTGAGGCGCGGCTGGAAGGGCGTAAATCGGGTCGTCCGTCGGATTCTAACGCCAGCATGGATTGTTCGCGTCTAGTGAAGAGCTATTTCGTTTTGTGCCGGGAGGTCAGGTGGTGCGCCGCGGACTAGGCTGTATATCCGCAGCAACAACTATCCAGTGTCTGCGTTTATCTACCCTCTCCATAGGAGGTTCACCATGTCGTTCACCTACAAGCGGCTGAACAAGGACGATGCCGTCATGCTCCTGGTCGATCATCAGGCTGGCCTGCTCTCGCTGGTGCGTGACTACAGCCCGGATGAGTTCAAGAATAATGTGTTGGCGCTGGCTGATATCGGCAAGTTCTTCAACCTGCCGACCATCCTCACCACCAGCTTCGAGAGCGGCCCCAACGGGCCAATCGTGCCCGAACTCAAGGCTATGTTCCCCGATGCGCCCTATATCGCCCGCCCAGGGCAGATCAACGCCTGGGATAACGAGGACTTCGTCAACGCGATCAAGGCCACCGGTCGCAAGCAACTGATCATTGCCGGGGTGGTGACGGACGTGTGCGTGGCCTTTCCGACCCTGTCGGCGCTGGAGGCGGGTTACGAGGTGTTCGTGGTGACCGATGCTTCGGGCACCTTCAACACCAGCGTGCGTGATGCTGCCCTGATGCGCATGGCCCACGCCGGGGCGCAGCTGCTCAACTGGTTCAGTGTCGGCTGCGAATTGCACCGCGATTGGCGCAACGACATTGAGGGGTTCGGCGGCATCCTTGGCGGTCACCTGCCGGCCTATGCCAACCTGATCCAGAGCTACAGCCAGAAGTAACGGCAGCGATCCCGTTCGGGTTGCTTAGTCGGCCTTGATCTCTTTCAGGTGCTTGTACACCGTTGCGCGGCCCATGTTGAGTACGTTGGCCACGTAGTTGGCGGCGCTCTTGCCCTTGAAGGCACCTTCGGCGTGCAGGGCTTCGACCAGTTCGCGCTTGTGCTCACGGGTCAGCAGGTTGAGGCCGAGTTGGCGCTGGCGCAGCCAGCTGTGCAGGAAGGTGTTGATGCGTTCCTGCCAGTCGTCGCGAAACAGCGCGTCGGGCTGTGGCACCAGTTTGCTCGACGAGAGGAACAGGTCCAGCGCCTGCTTGGCGGTCTCGAACAGCGAGATATTCAGGTTGATGCACAGCACCGCGATGGGCGTGCCGGCCGCGTCGCGCAGCACGCTGCTGACCGAGCGGATTTTTTGGCCGTCCCAGTTGAGCTTCTCGTAGGGGCCGATGCTGCGCTCGTCGCCGTCGCCGCTGAGTAAGTCTTCCAGCGCGGCATCGTCGCCGATTTCGCGCTTGGAGATGTTGTTGGCGATGTAATCGACTTTTTGTGTGCGCAGGTCGTGCAGCACCACCTCGGCGTGGGGAAAGAACAGCGTGGCGATGGCGTCGGCGATGGCCCGGTAATTATCCAGGGCAGGGTCGTGGCGGGGCGGCGGCATGCGAGGCTCTTCGATTTGGGTGGCGCTGCGAGTGTGCCGCAAAGCGCCTGGGGCGTCATCCTCGGGGGCTTTGCGGGCGGCGTGGTCGGTTAGCCCAGGCGGGCGGGCGAGAGCATCTCGGCGCTCAGGCCGAACTGGCGCAAATGTTCGGGCAACGGTTCGCCGCGCGCCAGGGCGGCGCAGGCCTGGCCCATCGCCGCGGAGGTCTGGATGCCATAACCGCCTTGCGCGGCAACCCAGAAGAAGCCTGGCGTGCGGCTGTCGTAGCCGCCGACCAGGTCGCCGTCGGCAACGAAGGAGCGCAGCCCGGCCCAGCTGTGCTGCGGGCGGCGAATGCGCAAGGTGGTGTGTTCCTCGATCTGGTAGATGCCCATGGCGATGTCCAGCTCTTCCGGTTGTACGTCATGCGGCTCGACCGGGTCGGCATTGGCTGGCGAGCCGAGCAGCAGGCCGGCATCCGGCTTGAAGTAGAACGACTCGTCGAGGCTGACCACGCAGGGCCAGGCATGGCAGTCGATACCTTCCGGGCCAGTGAAGGTGAACGCCGCACGGCGCTTGGGAGTCAGGCCGATGGGCGCCACCCCAGCCAGTTGGGCGATTTGATCGCACCAGCCGCCGGCGGCATTGATCAGCACTTTGGCGCGGTAGTGCTCGGCTCCGCAGTCCACCCGCCAGGCGTCTCCGTCGCGCTGGATGTTCAGCACTTCACGGTTGCTGTGGATTTCCCCGCCGTGTTGGCGGATGCCGCGCAGGTAGCCCTGATGCAGGGCGTCGGTGTCGATATCGGCGGCGCTGGGGTCGAGCATGGCGGCCTGCACCTGGTCGCGGCGCAGCACCGGCACCAGGGCGCAGGCTTCGTCGGCATTCAGCAGGCGCATGTCTGGCACGCTGGCCTTGCTGCTTGCATATTGGCGCTGCAGTTCCTCGGCGTCGCCGGTGAAGTCCACCACCAGTTCGCCACGCGGGCTGAGCAGCGGGTGATCGGCGAAACCGGCTGGCGGCGCGTCGAAAAAGGCCCGACTGGCAGCGGTCAGGGCGCGCACTTGCGGCGTGCCATAGGCCACGGTGTAGAGCGCGGCGGAGCGGCTGGTGGCGTGGTAGCCGGGCAGTGGCTCGCGTTCGAGCACGATGACCCGGGCGTGCGGCGCCAGCCAGTAGCCGGTGGAGGCGCCGGCAATTCCGGCGCCGATGATCAGGTAGTCGGCCTGGTGCATGGCGGGGCTCCTAGGCGCTGTGCGCGTGTTTGAGGTGGTAGAGGGCATTGGCCAGGGCGATATCTTCCAGGCCCAGGCCGATGGAGCGGAAGAACACGTGCCGGCGATAGTCCGGCTGCGGCGCCTGGCCACTCAGCAGTTCCGGCAGGTCTCCGCGGATCTGCGCGCGGTCCCAGCCGTGTTGCTCGCTGGCCAGGCACATTTCGCCGGCGCTGCCTGGGGTGGTGGCGCGGTAGTCGCAGTACACGTCCAGCTGGGCCAGCGCCTGCGGCGGTACTTCGTGGGCGCGTGGCGCGTTGGTGCTGATCGAGGTGATCAGCGCCGGTGTGCGCAACTGGGCGGGGTCCAGTACCGGGGTAGCGGATGAGGTGCAGAGCATGATCACCTCGGCATCGGCGATGGCCTCTGCCTGGCTGGCGCAGAGCTGTACGCGCGGGTCGAGCTGTTGCAGCGCGAGCCGTTGCGCCGCAGTTTTGCCGGCCAGGCTCGGCGAGTAAAGGCGGATGCTCTGCCATTCGCGCAGGCCCTTCGCGTACTGCACATGGGCGCGCGCCACCGCGCCGCTGCCGATCACCGTCAGGCGCGTGGCCTGTGTCGGCGCCAGGGCATCCACGGCCACTGCGGTGGTGGCTGCGGTGCGCGCGGTGGTCAGGCTGCCGGCATCGCAGAGCAACAGGGGTTGGCCGGTTTGCATGGACATCAGCAGGGTCCAGGCGCTGACCAGTGGGCCTTGCTGGCGCACGATATAGGGCGAGGTCTTCACCCCGTACACGCCCGCGTCGGCCAGCACGCCGAGGTAGTTGATAAAGTCGCCGGTCGCGCCAGGGAACTCGACCAGTTGTTGCGCCGGTTGCACCGCGCTGCCGGCGGCCAGGTCGCGGAACATGGCGAGCAGCGCCTGGTGCACGTCGATCTGAGCGAGCAATTGCTCGGTTTCGGCATGCTGCAGAACATAGGGAGTGACGTTGGGCATGCGGACGCTCCAGCTGGAAATAAACTTTATAGTCCATTCTGGACTTTTAGGTATTTTCCAGCAAGCGCCGAGGCGGCAACTTGATACGCCGGTGCGACGTGCCCATCGCTAGGCTCGGCGAACGCGCGGGCAGAAAAAAGGCGAAGCGGGGCGGCTTCGCCTTGTTTCTCTCGCGCTCGGTTTAGTGCTTGCGCGGAACGGCCTTGAGCAGTTCTTCCGGCGGCATTTCGCAGTCGATCTTGCGCCCGAGCAGTGCTTCGATGCCTGGCAAGGCGTAGGCGTCGTCTTCGCCGGCGAAGCTGATCGAGGTGCCGCTGCTGCCCGCCCGGCCGGTGCGGCCAATGCGGTGGACGTAGTCGTCCGGCACTTCCGGCAGGGTGAAGTTGATCACGTGGCTGATGGCGTCGACGTGGATGCCACGGCCGGCGACATCGGTGGCGACCATCACGCGGATCTTGCCTTCGCGGAAGCCTTCCAGGGCGCGGATGCGTTTGTGTTGCGGCACATCGCCGGACATCTGGACGGCGCTGATGCCGTCACGGGTCAGGCGTTCCTCGATGCGTCGCACTTCGTCCTTGCGGTTGGCGAAGACCATCACGCGAATCCAGTCGTTCTGCGCGATCAGGTTGTACAGCAGCTTGTACTTGTCGCTGGAGGCGACCATGTAGACATGCTGCTCGACGCTATCGCTGGCGACGTTTTCCGGCTCGATCTCGACGATGGCCGGCTCGGTGGTCCATTGCTTGGCCAGGTTCATCACGTCGTCGGTGAAGGTCGCGGAGAACAACAGGGTCTGCCGTTCGCCCTTCATCGGGGTTTGCCGGATGATCTGCCGCACCTGCGGGATGAAGCCCATGTCGAGCATGCGGTCGGCTTCGTCGAGCACCATCACTTCGACCATGTCCAAGTGCACTTCGCCGCGCTGGTTGAAGTCCAGCAAACGCCCTGGAGTGGCCACCAGAATGTCGCAGAAGCACGATTCCAGGCGCTTGAGCTGTTTGTCGAAGTCCATACCGCCGACAAAGCTCATCACGTTGAGCCCGGTGTATTTGGTCAGGTCCGCGGCATCCTTGGCGATCTGCACCACCAGCTCGCGGGTCGGCGCGATGATCAGCGCACGCGGCTCGCCCATGTAGCGCTCTTTCGGCGGCGGGGTTTGCAGCAGCTGGGTGATGATCGAGATGAGGAAGGCGGCGGTCTTGCCGGTGCCGGTCTGGGCGCGGCCAATGGCGTCTTGGCCGTTCAGGGTGAAGCCGAGCACCTGGGCCTGGATGGGCGTGCAATAGGGGAAGCCGAGGTCATGGATGGCATGCATCAGCTCGGGGGCCAGTTTGAAGTCGTGGAAGCGGGTCTTGCCTTCGGCCGGTGCGACCGCGAAATCCGCCAGTTGCCAGGTGTCGACGGGCTTGGGCGCCCGTTCGCGACGGGGTTTCTCGGTTTTGCTCAGGTCGCTGCGCGCTGCACTTGGTTCTGCGCTGGCGGCTGCCGGCAGGTTGTCCGTGGCGCTGGCCGGGGCACGCGGTTTGGGCTTGCGGCTGCGTTTTTCGCTGTTGACGTCGCTGCTACGAGGCGTTGCTGGCGTAGCAGGCTGGCTTATTGGGCCGGGCTGCTCGCCGTCGGCTTTGCCGAACATTTTTTTGAGTGCTTTGAGCACGGTCATCTCGTCAATTGGTTAAGGAGTGAACGGCAGCCAGTGTAAAGCAAGAAGCCGGCGCGGCGAAGTGCCGCGGCCGGCAGGCGCGATCTGGCGTGTTTAGCGAGCGCCGCCCCAGCATTCATCAGCCTTGCGGCAAGCTGGCGAGCAGTAGTCGCTGGACATTGCCGCCCATGATTGCGGCGATTTCGGGCTGCGTGAAGCCGGCGTTGAGCAGGCCTTCGGTCAGTTGCGCCAGGCCGGTGACATCGAACGGCGTATGCACGGTGCCGTTGAAATCCGAGCCCAGGGCAACGTGTTCGACGCCGATCAGGTCGACGCTGTAGCGGATCGCCTGGACGATGGCCGTGACCGAAGTGGCGCATACCGCCGCATCCCAGTAGCCGATGCCGATCACCCCGCCAGTCGCGGCGATGGCCTTGAGGTGGCTGTCGCTGAGGTTGCGCGGGCCGGCGCAGGTGCCTTCGACTCCACTGTGCGAAACCAGCAGTGGTCGGCTGGCGATGGCCAGTACGTCGTCGATCAAGCGACGCGAGGCGTGGGCCAGATCGATCAGCATGGCTCTATCTTCCAGGCGTTTGATCACCCGCCGGCCAAACGGTGTGAGGCCGCCTTTTTCCAGGCCGTGGGCCGAGCCACCGACTTCGTTATCGAAGAAGTGGGTCAGGCCGGCAATGCGAAAGCCGGCGTCATACAGCCGGTCGACATTCTCCAGTTGGCCTTCCAGCGGGTGCAGGCCTTCGGTGGCGAGCAGCGCGGCGAGCTGTTGTGGATCTTGCTGCCAGGCCTGGATAAACGTCGCCAGGTCGCTGCGGGTTCTGATCAGCCGCAGGCGACCTGCGCCGCCGGCAGCGGCCTGCTGGAGTTTTTCAGCCTGGTACAACGCCCGTTGCAGCAGGCTGCTCCAGGTCGCGCGTGGCCAGCGCTGGGCCATTGCCAGCAGGGTGATGTTGTCGCTGTCGGCGGCGTTGCTCTGGTAGTTCAAGCCGCGCGGGGTTTTGGTCACGGTGGAGAACACCTGCAAGCCAACGCGACCTTCGAGCAGGCGCGGCAGGTCGGAGTGGCCGTAGCCATAGCGGTTGAGCAGGTCGCGCTCCCAGAGCAGCGCGTCGTCATGCAGGTCGGCGATAAACAGGTGGTTGTGAACCTGTTGCGCCGCGGGGCTGGCGGGGTAGGGCGGCGGTGTTTCGACGCTGTTCATGTAGCGGTCGAGCAGGTTGGGCAGGCTGAAGAAAAGCCCCGCGCCAATCACGATCAGGATCAGCAGGGCGAGCAGGGGCTTGCGCATACAGTGCCTACCGGGCGTTGTGGGTATGAATCGACTCTAGCAGGCTACCGATACGGCGTTAAAACCGGCCTGCTAGCAGAGGCAGTTGCGGCCTTGTTGCTTGGCTTGGTAGAGGGCACTGTCGGCGCGGGCGATCAGGCTGTGCAGGCTGTCGTTGGCGTGCAGTTGCGCTAAGCCGATGGAGACCGTCACGCCCGGCAATACGCCGAGCGGTGAATAGAAGGAGGTGATTTGCTGCAGGCTCTGGCGTAGGCGTTCGCCAATACGGCGGCCTTCCTCGTCGGCAAGCTCCGGCAGCACGATGACAAATTCTTCGCCGCCGAAACGCACCAGGCTGTCTTTGGGGCGCAGTTGGTTGCGCAGGGTGTGGGCAACCAGGCACAGCGCATAGTCGCCAGCGAGGTGGCCATGTTGGTCGTTGTAGGCTTTGAAGTGATCGACATCCAGCATCAGCATGCACAGCGGTTGTTGGTTGAACGCGCAGCGGGTGCTTTCGCGCTCGAACACGTGCTCCAGCCAGCGCCGGTTGAACGAGCCGGTAAGGGTGTCGATATTGGCGTTCTGTTCGCTGTCGAGAATCAGCCGGTTGCCTTGGCGCACCCGCTCGCAGAGCAATTCCAGCAGGTTGTGCATCAGCTGCGGCGATTGCTGGAACAGGTTGAGCAGTGACTCGCGGTGCAGGCGTAGCACGCTGCTCGGTTCGCTCGCGACCACGTAGGCGCAAGGGTGCTCGTTGTCGATGAAGCTGACTTCCCCGGCGCAGTCGCCCATTTTCAGGGTGCTGACGGGCTGGTTGTCCAGCGAGCCGAGATAGACCTTGAACTGGCCTTTGAGCAGCAGGTAGAGGTACTGGTTACGATTGAAGGGCGAGAGCAGCACTTCGCCTGCGTCCAGATCGCAGGCGCGAAATTCCTTGAGCAGTTGATTGATGCTGCTGGCGGCCACGTTATTGAACAGGCGCAGGTGGCGAATTTGTTGCAGGTCTGCCTGCCACTGTGCGCTTTTCATTGCAACCACGCGTGGCGTTGATCAGGACATGTGGGGGGCATCGCAAACGCTTCCTGTCGTGTGGGCGAACACCTGGAACGACAGTATTCCTGCGCGTTGGGGCTGGCAATCCTCGCCAAAAGTTCGGCCGACCAATGGTTGAGCGAAGTTGCTTGCCCCGTCACAAAAATCACCTGGACGGCTTGGCGATGATCCGCTTTGCCCGCCCGGCCTTTTGCTTATGTGCTTGTTACCCCGAGGGCGAGGCTAGCGGGCTAGCTGTGTGCCGAGCCACAGGCCAATGTCACGAATCTCCTGCGGCAGCACCTCATGAGCCATCGGGTATTCCTGCCACGCGACATTAACCCCACGCTCGGCCAGCCAGTCATGCGCGGCGCGGCCCATGCTCGGCAGTACCACGTCGTCTTGGCTGCCATGCAGGCAATACACCGGCAACTGCTGTTTGCTTGGGTCCAGTTGCAGCTCATCGCTGAAGGTCGGTGCGTAGGTCGACAGCGCTAGCACGCCACCGAGGGGTCCCTGCCAGCGCAGGAAGGCGCTGTGCAGAACCACGGCGCCGCCTTGCGAGAAACCGGCGAGGAAGATGCGTGCCGGGTCGATGCCGCTGTCGCGCTGCGCTTCGATCAGGCCGATGACCTGTTGGGCCGAGGCCTCCAGCTGGTCGCGGTTGATCGCCCGGGCCGGGCTCATGGCAAGAATGTCGTACCAGCTGGGCATGGCCCAGCCGCCATTAATAGTCACTGCCTGGGTCGGGGCTTGTGGCAGAACGAAACGCGTACTGCGCAACTGCGCTTGCAGCGCCTCGGCTACGGGCAGGAAGTCATAGCGATCGGCACCCAGCCCGTGCAACCAGATGACGCACGCGTCGGCGCTGAGTGTGGGCTGAAGAATCAAGGGCTCGCTCATAGGGGGCTCCAGTGTGGTGCGGGCGCGCTTATTTAGGGCGCCTGAATTTCCAGGGGGTGGCTAATCTGTGAAGAAGATGTCGCAAGGGTACAAGTTTTGCTGTTGACCTGTCCGTATGGTGCGTAAAGCGAGGTGCTGGTATGGGCTTTGCTATAACCAATCGGGACTGATGACGTGCCCGGTAGCGGTAACACTATTATCAAACCGGGTACGTAGCAGACGGGAAGCCAATTTGATGGGGGTTTCCAACAGGTTCGTCAGGCGCTGCATGCTTGGCGATTAGCAAATTGCTAACCGTCTCTAGTCCATTCGACCAATGGGCGGGCGTGAGTGAATGGCTGATAAAACGATCGGCTACTAAACTCTCGCTGAGGTCTGATCCCCGGTTGACCGCGTTGCTGCCGACGCGGTCGACGTGCCCCATAAGGGTACGGTGGTAGGGCCGAGACTCCAACACAACAAAAGCAACTGGAGGTTTTAATGAAGATGGTGAAATCCACCCTGGCTATGCTCACTACCGCAGCTGTTCTCGGTGTTAGCGGCTTCGCACAAGCGGGCGCTACCCTGGACGCGGTACAGAAGAAAGGTTTCGTTCAGTGCGGTATCAGCGATGGTCTGCCTGGCTTCTCCTACGCCGATGAAAAAGGCAACTACCTGGGTCTCGACGTCGATGTGTGCCGCGCTGTAGCCGCAGCCGTATTTGGCGACGCCACCAAGGTCAAGTACAGCCCGTTGACCGCTAAAGAGCGTTTCACCGCGCTGCAGTCCGGCGAAGTCGACATCCTCTCGCGTAACACCACCTGGACCAGCTCGCGCGATGCCGCACTGGGCCTGAACTTCACCGGTACCAACTATTACGACGGCCAAGGCTTCCTGGTTAACAAGAAGCTCGGCGTTTCCAGCGCTAAAGAACTGGATGGCGCTACCGTGTGCATCCAGGCCGGTACGACCACCGAGCTGAACCTCTCCGACTACTTCCGCGCCAATGGCCTGAAGTACACCCCCATCACTTACGATACCTCCGACGAGAGCGCCAAGTCGGTTGAAGCCGGCCGTTGCGACGTGCTGACCTCCGACCAGTCGCAGCTGTACGCTCAGCGTATCAAGTTGGCCAATCCGGACGAGTACGTGGTGCTGCCGGAAGTGATCTCGAAAGAGCCATTGGGCCCGGTCGTGCGCCAGGGTGACGAAGAGTGGTTCGACATCGTGCGCTGGTCGCTGTTCGCCATGGTCAACGCCGAAGAGCTGGGCGTCGACTCGAAGAACGTCGAAGAACAGGCTAAATCCACCAAGAACCCCGATGTCGCCCGTCTGTTGGGTGCCGAAGGCGAGTTCGGTAAGGATCTGAAACTGCCGAAAGACTGGGCCGTGCAGATCGTCAAGCAAGTGGGTAACTACGGTGAGAGCTTCGAGCGCAACGTCGGTGCCGGCAGCGAGCTGAAGATCGAACGTGGCCTCAACGCCCTGTGGAACAAAGGTGGTCTGCAATACGCACCGCCGGTGCGCTGACCGTCTTTGCTAGCGTCCCGTCCTGGGGCGCTAGCATCGTTCTGATTGATGTGAACCTCATGCCCGCCGATGCGGGCGTGAGGGTTCCAAGAGGGCTCTTATGCAAACTACTGTAAATGCCCCGCGCCCAGGTGGATCGGTCTGGACCGACCCCAAGGTGCGTGCGTGGCTATTCCAGATTCTCGCCGTTATCGCCGTCGTGGCGCTCGGCTGGTTCCTGTTCGACAACACCCAGACCAACCTCGAGAAGCGCGGCATCATTTCCGGCTTCAGCTTCCTTAATAACAGCGCCGGTTTTGGCATCGCCCAACACCTGATCGATTACAACGAGAGTCACTCCTACGGGCGGGTGTTCTTCGTCGGGTTGCTCAACACCTTGCTGGTGTCGGTGATCGGTATCGTGCTGGCGACGCTGCTGGGTTTTATCCTTGGTGTCGCACGGCTGTCGCCCAACTGGCTGATCAGCAAGCTGGCCACCATCTACATCGAAACCTTCCGCAATATCCCGCCGCTGCTGCAAATCTTCTTCTGGTACTTCGCGGTGATGCTCTCACTGCCAGGGCCACGGCAGAGCATGGGCATCGCTGACAGCTTCTTCCTCAACAGCCGCGGTCTGTATATGCCGTCGCCGATCCCCTCGGAGAACTTTGCTCCCTTCTTCGGCGCCATTGTGGTGGCGGTGATCGGTATCGTGCTGCTGTCGCGTTGGTCGAAAAAACGCTTCGAGGCGACCGGCAAGTTCTTCCCGATTTCCCTGGGCGCCATTCCCTTGCTGATCGTGCTGCCAGGGCTGGCGGTCTTGCTGACCGGCAATCCGCTGCAATGGAGCATACCGGAGCTGAGCGGTTTCAACTTCCGTGGCGGTTGGGTACTGATTCCCGAGCTGATGGCGTTGACCCTGGCGTTGACCATCTACACCGCGGCTTTCATCGCCGAGAACGTGCGCTCCGGGATCATGGCGGTCAGCCATGGCCAGACCGAGGCCGCGCGTTCGCTGGGCCTGCCGGCTGGCAAGACGCTACGCCTGGTGATCATTCCGCAGGCGCTACGGGTGATCATCCCGCCGCTGACCAGCCAGTACCTCAACCTGGCGAAGAACTCCTCGCTGGCCGCCGGTATCGGTTATCCGGACATGGTCTCGCTGTTCGCCGGCACGGTACTCAACCAGACCGGCCAGGCCATCGAGGTGATTGCCATCACCATGAGCGTGTACCTGGCGATCAGTATCAGTATTTCCATGCTGATGAACTGGTACAACAAGCGCATTGCGCTGATCGAGCGGTAAGGAGCAGCCATGCAAATTCATACGTTCAAACCCGATCTGCCGCCACCGGCGCTCAGCGTCGGGGTGATTGGTTGGCTGCGCGCCAACCTGTTTTCCAGTTGGTTTAACAGCCTGCTGACCCTGTTCGCCGCTTACCTGGTCTGGCTGATCGTACCGCCGCTGATCCAGTGGGCGCTTATCGATGCCGACTGGGTCGGTACCACCCGTGCCGACTGTACCTCCGGGGGCGCCTGCTGGGTGTTCGTGCAGCAGCGCTTCGGTCAGTTCATGTACGGTTTCTACCCGACTGAACTGCGTTGGCGCGTCGACCTGACCCTGTGGTTGGCGATCATCGGTGCTGCACCGTTGTTCGTGCCGCAGATGCCGCGCAAGGCCCTGTATGGCCTTGGCTTCCTGGTGATCTACCCGCTGCTGGCTTACTGGCTGTTGCACGGTGGCTTCTTCGGTCTGTCGACGGTATCGACCAGCCAGTGGGGCGGCTTGATGCTGACCCTGGTGATTGCCGCTGTCGGTATCGCCGGTGCGTTGCCGTTGGGCATCATGCTGGCGCTGGGTCGGCGCTCCGATCTGCCGGCGATCCGCGTGATCTGCGTGACGTTCATCGAGTTCTGGCGCGGTGTGCCGTTGATCACCGTGCTGTTTATGTCCTCGGTGATGCTGCCGCTGTTCCTCCCGGAAGGGATGAGCTTCGACAAGCTGATGCGCGCGTTGATCGGGGTGATCCTGTTCCAGTCGGCGTACATCGCCGAAGTGGTGCGCGGTGGCCTGCAAGCCATTCCCAAGGGGCAGTACGAAGCGGCCGCGGCGATGGGCCTGGGCTACTGGCGGATGATGGGCCTGGTGATTCTGCCGCAAGCCCTGAAACTGGTGATCCCCGGCATCGTCAACACCTTTATCGCGCTGTTCAAGGACACCAGCCTGGTGATCATCATCGGCCTGTTTGACCTGCTCAACAGCATCAAGCAAGCCACCACCGACCCGGCTTGGCTGGGCATGGCCACCGAAGGCTATGTGTTCGCGGCCCTGGTGTTCTGGATTTTCTGTTTTGGTATGTCCCGCTACTCCCTGCATTTGGAGCGCAAGCTGGACACTGGCCACAAGCGTTAGGAGCTAATCGATGAGCGAAGCAAACAAGCAACCTGCGCCTGCTGACGGCATGATCCAGATGCAGGGCGTGCACAAATGGTACGGCCAGTTCCACGTGTTGAAAGACATCAACCTGAACGTGCAGGCCGGCGAGCGTATCGTCCTTTGCGGTCCGTCCGGCTCCGGCAAATCGACCACCATTCGCTGCCTTAACCGTCTGGAAGAACACCAGCAGGGGCGCATTGTGGTCGACGGCACCGAGTTGACCCACGACCTCAAGCACATTGAAACCGTGCGCCGTGAAGTCGGCATGGTGTTCCAGCACTTCAACCTGTTCCCACACCTCACCGTGTTGCAGAACTGCACCCTGGCGCCGATGTGGGTACGCAAGATGCCCAAGCGTCAGGCCGAGGAAATCGCCATGCACTTTCTCGAGCGCGTGCGCATCCCGGAACAGGCGCTCAAGTACCCGGGTCAGCTCTCCGGTGGCCAGCAGCAACGCGTGGCGATTGCCCGCGCGCTGTGCATGAAGCCGAAGATCATGCTGTTCGACGAGCCGACTTCGGCCCTCGACCCGGAAATGGTCAAGGAAGTGCTGGACACCATGATCGGTCTGGCTGAGGACGGCATGACCATGCTCTGCGTAACCCACGAAATGGGCTTTGCCCGCACCGTGGCGAACCGGGTGATCTTCATGGACAAAGGTGAAATCGTCGAACAGAACGAACCGAACGCCTTCTTCACCAACCCGCAGAACGAACGCACCAAGCTGTTCCTCAGTCAGATCATCCACTGAGGTGTGCGTGCATTGAAAAAGGAGCCTTCGGGCTCCTTTTTTTATGGCTATGTGCCTATGAGGTGTTGCATGAACAGTCAGATTTTTCTGGGCGCGGCCTTGATCGCGAGCTGTCCAGGCAACGCGTCAAGGCAGGCCCGCGCGCTCGCGACCAAGGTCTCTGCTAGCCAGCTACCGCAAGGCCTTTGCATGCGGATTTAATCTGCCGCTTTATCGCGATCAAAGCCGCATGCGGCGCTGGAGCGCATCAACATTTAACGGGTATAGGCATACAAAGCGCTTGGTCGAGCGGGTTATCGGTGAGGTGACTGTTGTAGGGCGGATATGCCGTAGGCTTGTCCGCCATGCGGTGCCATGCGGTGCCATGCGGTGCCATGCGCTGGCCGGCGGCGCTCAGCGTGCGTGATCGAGCGGCTGGCGCATGCGGCGGCGGAACGCCCCGGGGGTTTCGCCGCACAGGTGCTTGAACAGTTTGGCGAAGGTGGCGCGATCCGTGTAGCCGACCTGTTCGGCTACCTGCTGCAGAGAGCGCGCCGGGTCGTGCAGGGCGGTTTGCGCGCGGCTGATGCGCAAGCGTTGCAGGTAATCGTTGGGCGTCAGTCCGGTGCTGGCCTTGAAGCGTCGCAGCAGGGTGCGCGCTGAGCAGTTGGCTTGTTCGGCCAACCGGCCGAGGTCGATCGCTTCGGCGTGATGACGCTGCATCCACAGCAGCAGCGGGGCGATTTTAGCGTCGTCCGCATGGCTGGGCAGCAGCGGGGCGAAACGCGATTGGCGGCCGCGCCGGGTATCGAACACCAGTGCATTGGCCACCTGCTGCGCCAAGCGTTCGCTGGCCTGCTGGCCGATCAGATGCAGGCACAGATCCACGCCGGCATGGGCACCACCGGAGCTGAGCAGGTTGCCGTCGTGGCACAGCAACTCGTCGATTGCCAGGTGTACTTGTGGGAAGCGCTGGCGGAACTGCTGGGCCAGCGCCCAATGCGTGGTCGCTCGGCGGCCATCGAGTATGCCTGCCGCGGCGAGCAAGCATGCGCTGCTGCACAGGCTGGCGATTTGCTGATGGGCTGGGCGTTGCGCCAGCCAGGGCAGCAGGGCGGCATTGGCCGCCAGGCTTATGTCGATGGCGCTGCCGGTGGCGGGCAGGATCAGTATGTCGGCCTGCTCGGCCAGCGCCAGGCCGCCGTCCACTTGAAACCGTGCAAAATCCAGTTCGACAGGTTGGCCATCCAAGCTGAAACGCAGCAGCCTGAACAGCGGTTGTCCGGCTATTTGGTTGGCCAGGGCAAAGGCATCGCAGGCCATGCTCAGGCTGGAGCACACCGTTTGCCGGCAGACGTAAAGTGCGAGGGTAGGCATATGGCTCGAGCGTCTGAAAGTTTGGCGATTATTGACACAAAGTTGGCGTATACGCCAATCGTCGTTCGGCGTTTTTAGCGCAATACTGGTGACTGTCTTCCCTACGGAGTTGCGCTGCCATGAGCCACCCCAATGCCGAGTTGATCACGCGTTTCTACCAGGCGTTCCAGCACCTGGATGCCGAGACGATGGCGGCGTGTTACGCCAGCGATGTACGTTTCAGCGACCCGGTGTTCCAGGACCTGCGCGGTGACGAGGCGGCGGATATGTGGCGGATGCTGGCCGCGCGTGCGCAACAATTCTCGCTGACCTTCGATGCGGTGCAGGCCGACGATCGACAAGGCCGCGCGCGCTGGGTGGCGACGTATCTGTTCAGCCAAACCGGCAACACGGTGGTCAACCACATCGAGGCCGCTTTCATCTTTCGCGAAGGCAAGATCGTCGAACACCACGACCACTTCGACCTGTGGCGCTGGGCGCGGCAAGCCCTGGGCATGAAGGGGCTGTTGCTCGGCTGGGCACCAGTGGTGCAGAACGCCATTCGCCGACAGGCGGCCAAGGGGCTGGCGCAGTTCCGGGCGGCCCGATAGCCGCAGTTTCAAGGCTTTTAGCCGCAACAGCGAACGGAGTGGTAGGCTTTCGGGTCTGAACTGTGATCGACGATGGGCACCAGGTGCGAATCTGGACTATTTGTTGAATAAGACCCGCGTCCCTCAGGGAGCCGACCGTGAGTGAAATGCTGCTAACCATGAATAAGGCTAAAGCCTGGAGCGTGCACGCCGTGACTGCCAGCGGTGTGATTCTTGCGCTGCTGGCGTTGCTCGCGGTACTCGACAATCAACCGCAGGTTTGCCTGCTTTGGCTGGGCTTGGCGCTGCTGGTGGATGGCCTGGACGGCACCCTGGCGCGCAAGTTCGACGTCAAGGGCGTGTTGCCGCAGTTCGATGGGTCGACCCTGGATCTGGTGATCGACTACCTCACCTACGTGTTCATTCCGGCCATCTTCGTTTATCGCTTTATCCCACTGCCGGAGTACACCCTGCTGCTGTCGGTCGGGTTGATTCTCCTGTCTTCGTTGTTCTGTTTCTGCAACGTCAACATGAAGAGCAAGGACAACTACTTTGTCGGCTTCCCGGCGGCGTGGAACGTGGTGGTGGTGTATTTCTACCTGCTCGATTTCGGCCCCTGGCTGACGTTTGCCACCATCCTGCTGCTGTCGGGGCTGACCCTGACGCAGATGAAGTTCCTCCACCCGTTCCGGGTCAAGGAGCTGATGCCGCTTAATATCGCAGCGACCATGGTGTGGATGCTCGCCTGTGCCGTGCTGATCCTGCAGCACCCGCTGCACCCAACCTGGTTGCTGGTGGTCTGGTTGCTGGCGTCGGCTTATTTTGTGGGCGTGTGCGTGTGGCGCACCGTCCGCGAATGGTTGGCCTGACGAGAGCTGCCGCCGATGAATGAGCCAGCGCGCAAAGCCTGGTTCGTCTACCTGGTGAGGGCACAGAACGGTGCCCTGTACTGCGGTATCAGCGACGACCCACAGCGCCGCTTCGCCCAGCACCAGAGCGGTAAAGGCGCACGCTTTTTCTACTCCAGCCCCGCAGTGGCCCTGGTCTATATCGAGGCCTGCGCGGGCAAGGGCGATGCGCTGCGCCGCGAGCGGGCGATCAAGCGCCTGGGCAAGGCCGCCAAGGAAGTCTTGGTCGCGGCTCATGACCTTATCGGTGTGGTTGATAGCGAGCTATCAAGCTGAGCGGGTAGGCCGCTGCGCCGTGCGCGGTTAAGCTGGCGGCTTCCTTCACCGTTGCGGAGCCAGTCATGCACGAGTTGATCCTGCACCATTACCCAACCTCGCCGTTTGCCGAGAAGGCGCGTCTGCTGTTGGGTTTCAAGCAACTGTCCTGGCGCTCGGTGACGATCCCGCCGATCATGCCCAAGCCGGATCTGACCGCGCTGACCGGCGGTTACCGCAAGACCCCGGTGCTGCAAGTGGGGGCCGACATCTACTGCGATACCGCGCTGATCGCCCGCCGTCTGGAGGCGGAAAAAGCCACCCCAACGCTGTTCCCCGAAGGTCAGGAGTTCAATGTCGCCTGCTTTGCCCAGTGGGCCGACTCGGTGGTGTTCCTGCATGCGGTGAGTCTGGTGTTCCAACCGGAATCCATCGCCGCGCGTTTCGGCAAGTTGCCGCCGGAGTTCCTCAAGGCGTTTGTCGCCGACCGTTCGACCCTGTTCAACGGTGGCCTGGCTACCCGTTTGCCGGCCGAGCAGGCCAAGCATCAGTGGCCGACATTGATAGCTCGTTTGCAGCAACAGCTTGAGCGTGAGCAAGGCGACTTCCTGTTCGGCGAGCCGTCGTTGGCCGACATTGCCCTGGCCCACCCGCTGTGGTTCCTGCGTGGCACGCCGGTAACCGCGCCATTGGTTGACGAGTACCCGGCTGTTGCGGCCTGGTTGGCCCGCGTGCTGGGTTTCGGCCATGGCTCGCTCAGCGAGATGAGCGGCGAAGAGGCGCTGGCGATTGCCCGCGAGGCGACGCCGGTGGCCTTGCCGAGCGAAACCTTGGTCGACCCGAATGGCTTCAAGCCAGGTCAGCAGGTGGCGATTTCGGCCATCGATTACGGTGTCGATGCAGTAGAAGGCGAGTTGCTCTTCAGCGGCAGCGAAGAACTGATCCTGCGCCGTGAAGACCCGCGCGCCGGCACTGTACATGTGCATTTCCCGCGCCTGGGCTTCCGCATCCAAGCGCGCTAAGTCGGGGTTGTAGCACCCTCGGGTGCTACGGCTTGCTGCAGGTTTCACAGCTCTGTGAGGCCGCCTGCCGCAGACGCGGCAGCTGTTCGGCGAGCATTTGGAAGTGCGCCAGGCGCTCGTAACAGAGCACCAATTCACCGCTGTTGCGGTTGTACCAGGCGTCCGGTGCGCCGCAATTGGCCAGGCGCAACGTCAGGCTGCGGGGCAGGCGGTAGGCCTGGCTGGCGCGGGCGGCGATGGCTTCCACTTCGCCGGAGCGGCGGATCTGTTCGAGTAGGCGCTGGCCATCTTCCACGCGCAGGCTGGGCGGCTCGTAGATCACCTGGATGCGGTGGCGGAGCGGCTCATGCGGCGGACGTCCGTGTTGCCGTTCGACCCAGGCCAGTGCTTCGCGCACTTGGGTGTATTCCTGATCGCAATAGAGTGCGCGCTCCACCGGCAACCCGGTGACCTTGGGCACCCATTCCAATTGATCCGGATCGCTGCCGTAGATCAGACAGGCCAGGTTGTAGAAGCGCTGGGCGTCGAGACCGTGGCTGGCCCAGGCATACACTTCTTCATAGTCGGGTTTCGGCCGTTGCCATTCCAGGCGCCAGTAATCGGCGATGTCCAACAGCTTGGCGTAGAAATCGGCGTCGCGTTGGCGCCCATAGGACAGGAACAGGCTGATGAAGCCCAACTGATCGGCGGCGTCCTCCTCGCGGCCGAGCACCGGCAGGTCCAGCTCGGCAATCAGCAGGTGGCCCATCTCGTGCAGCAGAGTGAACTCGGCGTTGGCCGCAACGAAGCGGCCACTGTCGCTGCGCAGTGCCGCCGGTGGCGGCTGATCCGAGGCCCAGGCCGCTGTGCCGAGCACCAGGCTCAGGCACAGCAGGCAGAACCGAGGCGTGGCTAGCGGGAGGCGGAGTAGGCTCATGCGCAACCCCTCGCGGTGGGCGATGGAGCGTTTCTCCTGACTCTAGCTCAGCCGTTGGCCAGGCCGATCAGCCCTTGCGGCGTTTCAGCTGATCGGTCAGTTGCGTTGGCAGGTTGCGAATCACCAGGGTGTCGCTGCTTTCGTCGTACTCGATCTTCGAACCGAGCAGGTGCGCCTCGAAGCTGATCGACAGGCCTTCGGCGCGCCCGGTGAAGCGCTGGAACTGGCTGAGGGTGCGTTTGTCCGCCGGAAATTCCGGGGCCATGCCGTAATCCTTGTTGCGGATATGCTCAAAGAAGGCCTTGGGCCGTTCTTCGTCGATCAGTCCGGATAGCTCGTCGAGGGTGATTGGCTCGCCTTGTTTAGCCTGGTTTGCGGCATAGCTGACCAGGGTCTTGGTCTTCTCGCGGGCCTGTTCTTCCGGCAGGTCTTCGCTTTCGACGAAGTCGCTGAAGGCCTTGAGCAGGGTGCGGGTCTCGCCCGGCCCGTCGACGCCTTCCTGGCAGCCGATAAAGTCGCGGAAGTATTCCGAGACCTTCTTGCCGTTCTTGCCCTTGATAAAGGAGATGTACTGCTTGGAGTGGGCGTTGTTGCGCCACTCGGAAATATTGATCCGCGCCGCCAGGTGCAGCTGGCCGAGGTCCAGGTGCTTGGCCGGGGTCACGTCGAGCGCGTCGTTCACCGCCACGCCTTCGCTGTGGTGCAGCAGGGCGATCGCCAGGTAGTCGGTCATGCCTTGCTGGTAGTGGGCGAACAGCACGTGGCCGCCGACCGACAGGTTGGACTCCTCCATGAGCTTTTGCAGGTGCTCGACCGCCTGGCGGCTGAAAGCGGCGAAATCCTGGCCGTCCTCAAGGTAGGTTTTCAGCCAGCCGCTGAACGGATAAGCGCCGGACTCCGCGTGAAACAAGCCCCAGGCCTTGCCCTGCTTGGCGTTGTAGCTCTCGTTGAGGTCGGCGAGCATGTTCTCGATGGCCTGCGAGGCGCCCAGTTCGGTGTCGCGGGCGTGCAGCACGGCGGGCGTGCCATCGGGTTTCTTGTCGATCAGGTGGACGATGCAGTGGCGGATCGGCATGGCGCGTTCTCTTGAAGATCGTGAGCAGTGAACAGACCGTGGCAAGCAACCGCGCGCTGTGGGCGTGGCAACGGGCTATGCGGTGGTGAATGCCGCGCAGTTTACCCGACAGTCTCGCCCGGGGTCGCCCGGCGCTTTTGTAGCGCCTGCAAACGCTCGATCACATAGCGCAAATGCACGTGCAATTCGTAGAGTTCGTTGGAGTACGACAACGGCACGTCAACCTTGGCCAGCTTGTCTTCCAGCTGTTCCAGGCGCTCGACTTCGGCATCCAGGCGCTCCGGCAGGGTGCCGGCGTCCAACTGCCGGTCGATCTCGCGCAGGTACTTGTACCAGCGGTAGATGCGCGCGCGAATGCGCCAGCGGTACAGCGGGCCGACGGCCTTGAACAGGGGAATCAACACCACCAGTAACGGGATCAGCAGAATGATGTAACGGTCGGCGAGGGAGGCGATGCGAAACGGCAGGTAACGTTGCA
>TARA_R100001244_G_scaffold59932_2_pt1 | contig 52879 bp, 46 predicted proteins | sample TARA_R100001244 | Tara Oceans TARA_R100001244 (sample SAMEA2621564) | marine metagenome | biome: marine biome (ENVO:00000447); feature: mesopelagic zone (ENVO:00000213); material: "saline water (ENVO:00002010), including plankton (ENVO:xxxxxxxx)" | depth 790 m
TTGCTTCACAGACGCCTCGACAACGATATAGCGCTTGCCGCCACCGCGTTTGGCCACGTACATGGCTTCATCCGCGTGCCGAATTAGATGCAGGTCATTCTGGCCGTGCTCGGGGTATACCGCGATACCCATGCTGGGAGCACTAATCAAGGTTTTTCCTTCCAGAAGATAGGGGGCGCTGAGGGTGGCGAGAATTTTCTCGGCCACCACGGTGGCATCTTCCTGCCTGCTGATGTTATCCAAAAGAATCGCGAATTCGTCACCGCCCAAACGGCCAACCGTATCGGATTCGCGCACGCACTGCCTGAGGCGGTGAGCGACTTCCCGCAGCAGAAGGTCGCCTGTGGTGTGGCCAAAGGTATCGTTGATGTGCTTGAAGTTGTCCATGTCGAGATAAAGTACCGCCAGCCGTAAGGAGTCTCTCTGCGCCCTTTGCAGAGAACTTCGCAAGCGGTCCATAAACAGCGCACGGTTTGGCAGTTCAGTCAGTTGGTCGTATTGTGCAAGAAACTCCAGGCGAGAGTGCGTGCGTTTACGCTCTATCGCAGCCGCCACCTGGCTCGATACAAATTGCAGCAGCTCCTTGTCCCGTTCGTTGTAACGGACGGTCCCGGAATAGCTCTGCAGCACCAGAGCACCGATGGTATCCGTGCCCGATATCAGCGGCACACCCAGCCAGTCTAGGGGATGCTTACCGGCCGTCGTGCCACTCTTTGCACGCATCTGCTCGGCCGTCTCGGGCGTTAACAACAGGGCTTCACCGGAGCGAATAACCTCGGCACTGAAGGTGCCGGAGCCTAGCGGCCTGGGCGACGGCGGCGGGTCAAATTGATCGACGTAATAGGGAAAGCTGAGCTGGTCATTCGCGGCGTTGTATAACGCCACAAAAAAATTCTCGGCGGGCAGCAACTGACTAATTACCTCGTGCACTCGCCGATATAGTGTTTGCAGATCGTCAATTGAGTGAGCAGCTTCCGATACCGCATACAACGAAGCTTGCATCGCATCTGCACGCTTACGCTCAGTAATGTCCCGAGCCACGCCCACCCGCACTTGCTCGGCCTCAAGCCATTGGGCAGACCACATGATATGAACGATATGACCGTCTTTGTGAAAGTAGCGGTTCTCATGATCATGCGAGGGTTGGCCCAAATTAATGCGCTCTACGAGCGCACGGCTGGCGGCGCGATCGTCCGGGTGCATCATTTCAAAGGCGGTCCGGCCAACCATCTCTTCGGGCAGGAAGCCGAAAACGCGCTTGCTGGCCGCGCTTACCGATAGAAAGCGACCCTCTTTATCCACTACGCAGACAACGTCCAGCAGCAGATCCAGCAGTTTGTCGTGGGGCAGATGGGAGGGTGGAGTCATGGCAATAACTATACTGTTATGCCTGCTGGATTCGCTAGCACGATGATCTCTCTATGACCGGACTCGGCGTAAGGCCGAAATCAGTAATAGCGGTTAATGGAAATCGTGATCTCACCTCTAGCGACTGAGGTTATTGAGCGGCCGGCCATCGCAGTGGCGGCACGTCGCCGGGCAGCATACAGGCCTGGGTGTTGCGTTTGCGCACCAGCAGCAGGCGGCGGGGCCATGGGGTTTCCATGCGCGGTTCTTGTGCGGCAGCACAGTCATGCTGCGTTTACCTCAATGCACGATGAGGCGTTCACGTACCAAGACCTGAGCCTGTTGGGTCAGTTGGTCGAGTTGCCGGTCGCGCTGTTTCTCCGCATCGCTCATGGCCCGTTTGCCGTGCTGCTTCACCAGGTAGGCGTGGATCTGCCGGACTTCCTTGGATTGGAAGATCGGTGCCAGATCCTGCACGGCCAGCATGCCGTCCGCGCTGTAGTCCCGAGTGTTCATCAGCACTTGCGGCCCCCGCGCCGCCAGCACCTGAAAACCCATGGCCTCGAAGGTCGGCACCTTGCTGGCCACACAGGCCAGTTCGGCATGCGGGTGACGGCTGATCATCTGTTGCAGCATGGCGCGGGCAATGCCGTGGCGGCGCTGGCTGGCCTGCACGGCCATATAGGCCAGGCTACAGGCCTCGGGGGCGTCCTTGACCGGCAGATACAGGGCAAAGCCCAGCACCTGCGAGGGATCCAGATCGTCCAGGGCCAGGATCAACCGCGCGCTGGTCTCCAGGGCACTGTCCATCGCCTGCAGGTACAGGTGCATCTCGTAGCCAATCACGTACTGGTACAGCTGGTAGAGGGGATTACTGGGCGTCAGCGATACCGGGCTGATGTCGCTGAAGTAGTCCACCACCATCTGCAGAATCTGGCTTTTCAGTGACTCGGGTGGTGGGGTGTCCAGGTGTACAAGGGTGAACATCGTCAGTCTGGCTCCGGGGCTTGCGCGATTGCGCTGTCGGCGTGGGCGGCATTGTAACGCCCGCGGAGTTGATCCTTGCCACGGGTAAGTGGGCGGCAGCTGAACGGGGCTGGCCAGGCTTGGGCTATGATGCGCCCCCGCAAAAGCTGCTCGCCAATCATCAGGTCACTATGTCCGTTAATGCCCTCTATACCGACCTGTCTGATTATTACGATCTGATGTGTGCCGATATCGACTACCAGGCGCAGAGCCACTGTATCCACCGGCTGCAGCAGCTGTTTGGTAACGCCGGCACCCGCCACCTCGATCTGGCCTGTGGTACGGGTCCGCATGTGCGCCATTTCATCGATTCCGGCTACACCAGCAGTGGCCTCGATATTAATCAGCCGATGTTGGACAAGGCCGCCATTCGTTGCCCGCAAGCGCACTTCGCGTTGCAGGATATGTGCAGTTTCACGGTGGATGAGCCGCTGGACCTGATCACCTGCTTCCTCTATTCCATTCATTACAGCGGCGGGATCGAGCGGTTGAAAGCCTGCATCGTCAGTGTGCATGCGGCACTCGAGGCCGATGGCCTGTTCTGCTTTAACGTTGTCGACAAGGGCAAAATCGACAACAGCCTATTTGCGGCGCATAGCATTGAACATGATGAAGGCCTGTTCACCTTCAGTTCTGGCTGGAGTTACGGCGGCGAGGGCGAGAAGCAGTCGTTGCGGCTGCGGATTGAGAAATCGACGGCAGGACAAACCGAGGTGTGGGACGACGAGCACCCCATGGTCGCTGTGGGTTTTGTTGAGTTGCAGGCGCTGTTACAGCCGTACTTTGACGTGCATGTGCTTGAGCATGATTACCAGAAGATCATTCAGTGGGATGGGGCGTCTGGGAATGCCCTATTCGCCTGCGTAAAAAAGTAGTGCGTTGATCGACAACGCGGGTGGCCGCTTTGTGTCGTCCATGCGATGCGCATATCCAGGCTGCTTTGCTGTTTGTGGGAGGGGCTTTAGCCGCGAGCCGGTCAGTCCGGTTTTGTAGGATGGGTGGAGCGTAGCGATACCCATCGCTGGACTGGCCAAGACTGAATGTCTAACGGATGGTTAGACGCCGCTTCTGTTTTGTTATCGGGTAATGGTTCCGCCCTTACGGCGGCTCACTTTTGGCAGACGCCCGGATGGCCGGCCCCGCCAAAAGTAAGCAAAAAGTCTTGCCCCTTGCATACGGCCCGACTTCGTCGACTTGATTCGCTTCGCTCACCCTTCGGGCCAGCCTGCGGCTGTTACTTCGCTGCGCTCCGTTTCCTCGTTCCATCATTGCTCCAGGGGCACGCCGCGAAGGGCCATCCCTGGCCCATCGCGGCTCTCGCGGCATCCATGCCGCTCAACCCCTTACGCAACGATTCCACTCGGCCTTCTGATGGGGCGTTTGGCTTCGTCTGCGAGATTGGTGTTTTAGCCTGTAGGGTGGATGACGCTTTTTTCATCCACCATTGCGGCGGTTGTCCGGTTACATGCTCACTCACCATAACCACTATCGACCTGCTCCGGCTCGACGCACCAATCTCCGGAATAAACACCCATTGCCACTGCCCGGTGAAAGCTCGAATAGGGCCAGTCCGCCAGCCGTTCGACATACCCATGCTTCAGCGGGTTGCAATGGATGTAGTTGAAGTGGCGTTGGTAATCCCCTTCATCGCGGATCAGATGCTCCCAGTAGCGCCGCTGCCAGATGCCACGCTCGCGCCTGCGCTGTTGATTGACGGTGCGCACTTCGCTGATCGGCAAGCGTTTGGCGAAGGCAAATTTGATGACCTTCCAGCGCAAGGCAAAGTCGGCATCGCCTGGCGGTAGCGTCCACATGCAGTGCATATGTTCAGGTAGCACCACCCAGGCATCGATATGGAAGGGATGTCGCAACCGTGTCGCGCGTACCGTCTCGCGCAATAGATCGATTTCACGGATCAGCAGATTGCTGCTGCGGTCACGCAGGTTGACGGTAAAGAAGTAAGTAGCACCGGCAACACGGGCGCGACGGTAGTTGGGCATGGCGGCTCATCCTTGAGCGTTTGGGTATTTGAACCATGGTGGACAAGCTTCGCGTTGTCCACCCTACGCGCTGGCACATTGGTGATCCGTAGGGTGGATGACGCTCTATTCATCCACCGATGTTGCGGTTGTCCGGGCTACTCGCTTTATTTATCTGATTTCACAATGGCTCGAATGAATCTGGATGGAATATGCATGGTGCGATCATCGTTGGTGCGAAGTATCAGGTTTTCGCCAAATGACCAAACAACGTGGACCTTTGTCTGTGCGCAGCTTTCGTCCAGCAGGAGTTGTTTCAGTGCCGCTCCGCCGCAATAGCTCTGCTCCAGCAAGACTGTGTCAGCTTGGTAATTCCCGAGCCCCAGGGCGCGCACCGTTTTGTCTGGCAGGGTGGTGAGTAGGCCGCTGTAGCCGGCAATCATCAATGCGAAGAATACGGAAAAGTGCAGTGCGACACTCCAGCCTGCGATAAAGAGAAATGAGCACATCGCCGCTATAAATGAGGCGGCCAGCATGACAGCGATATAAACCAGCCACTTCCAGGCCCCAATATCGAACCCTTCGATGATCGGCGCGGTTTGCACCAGCATAAAAGTGACAAACCCGCCTACTGTCATGACTGGTACATACGCACCCCATAGATAGCGAAGGAAGCTGAGCGGCGGCAACCCAAAAGCGGCTTGGACTATTAGGCCGGCGACCAGGCTGACCAGAACGGGTATCAGAAAGATCGATAGAACAAAGAGTTTCGGGGCAAGGATGGCGACCGCCAGCAGCCCGGCCGCACAGGCCAAGAAGGGAAGCCAGTACACCAGGCAGCCCAGTTTCAGGACCCACCAGACGCGTTGGTCATCAATATAGGGGCGCGAGTATCGCAGCTCGTCCTTGATCGTCTTGTGTTCGAGAAATTGGCTGAAGATCCACGGGCCCGGTAGGAATAGCGGCACTACCAGAGCGGTAATGATGGCGAAGCCAATGGCTGCGGCAGCAAGCAGCAAAGAAGAGAACTGGAACAGGTCGAAGCTGGGGTAGAACTGGTTGCGGTAGAAATAGAAGACGAATATGCCGAAGCCGAAGAGCGGTGGGGCGACCTTGGCCACCAAGGAAAAATGCCGGCGGAAAAAGCCGTTAGATAGCTCAAGTGTCAGATCAAACCAATCGGTGTCCGTGGCCGGGCGGTCAATCCATTTCTCTTGCATTTCATCGTCCTTGGTGCCGGTTCGAAACGGAAGTTTACAGAGGCTAAACCAGCAGTGCTGTTTCTTCTTCTGATCGTCCACGCACCGCGTTTAATGCATCTCGGGCGGCATTTCCATTCGAGAGCGTGGTCGCGATCAGCCCGAAAAGGGGGCAGCCGGCAGTGAAAATAGCAGCTTAAAAAAGGCTGACGCGACAACTACCTTGCAAAGCGCTGGTCGCTGGCATGTACCCGCCGCTTCTGTATCGACATATCTAACGGTTCCGCCCTTACGGCGGGTCACTTCTGGCAGACGCCCCAGAAGTAACCAAGAGGTCTTGCCCCTTGCATCCGGGTCTCGCTGCGCTCGACTTCCCTCGTTCCATCATTGCTCCAGAGGCCCGCCGCGAAGGGCCATCCCTGGCCCATCGCGGCTCTCGCGGCATCCATGCCGCTCGACCCCTTCCGCAACGATTCCACTCGGCCTCCTGATGGGGCGTTTGGCGTCGTCTGTGAGATCGCGGGGGAAAAGCAAAAAGCATGGCGGGGTTCACCCGCCCTACAGGCTACGAACCCGTAGGAGCGGCCCATGGCCGCGATGCTTTTGCCTTTGTTCTGCCTTCCACAAATCGCCCAAACAACGCGGTCCCCGAATCCCGTCAGGAGGCCGAGTGGAGGTGCTGTGGAGAGGGGCGTTTGGCATGGATGCCAAACGAGGAACGATGGGTGGGGCCGCCTAGGCCAGGGATGGCCCACCGTGACGACCCTCGGAATAGTGCCGGAGGGAGGGGAGTCTGGCGTAGTCAGACCCGGATGCCGGGCGCGCTTTCTCTTTGGTTACTTTCTCTTTCGCGCGAGCATACGGAGCGAAGCGCAGTAACAGCCGCAGGCTGGCCCGAAGGGCGAGCGCAGCGAGTAAAGAGAAAGTAACTCGCCGTAAGGGCGAAAACGGTAATGAAGGCTTCCGATAAATCGTGACCTGTCCCCCGATTACCCGGGTGGACAAGCTTCGCGTTGTCCACCCTACGTTCCTATATCCCGCTTGCGGAGGCTGAGGCAAACTGCCACCGACAATAAACTGGTCAGGTCATGGCCGCCTGCCTTAGAGAAACGGCCTCCATGAACCCCAGGGTGATTCAAGTTGGCTATTAGCGTTGGCTTGAGATCGGTGAATGGGGGGCACCTTTTCCTCACCCCTTTTGCTTCCAGCGAACCAGCGAGGCACTGCAGATGGATGGGCAAAATGTGCAACAGAACGGTAAATCGGATTTGGTAGAAGCGACCGCCGGCCCTATTACCTATGCGGTAGGGTGGTTGCTCACTGGTGTGGTTCTACTCGGTGTCCTGGCCTTGGCACTTTCCAGCTCGTATCCAAGTATTACTGGCTGGTTGGTGAGCATTGCAGGCGGCTTGGTTACTTCGTCCGTTGTATTGACGGTCTACGACCGCGTACGTGAGGAAAAAGAGCGTCGCCGCACAGAGGCGATGAGCCGTCTTTTCATCAGAAGGGCAGGCGCTCACGTTAGCCAGATCGTGAATCTTTATTGTGAAATGCATTGGTCAGGTAGCCAGATCAAACCATTGGCGACCTCCAAGATTCAGGCACTGGTCAGCCCCAACTTCAAACAGTCAATTTTGAGTTTTGATGGTACAGCGCCTGGCTTTGATGCATCCAATGACAAGTACGCGACCCCCTGGGGAAACTATTTGGGCCGTACGCTTAGAACCAAACTGGATGCCCTGGACAGACTCTACGCGCGATACCAAATCTATCTAGACGAAACGTTGAGTACACAGGTTGAGCAGGTGCTGGCTACTAGCCTCCCTGATCTGCTTTATGGTCTAGATCAAACTTTCTACAAGGGGGAGGGCGTAGATCCAGTTGCCAGCTTAGTTACCCAGATCATTGTCAGAAGTACCTTCCCGCTAGCCGGGCCTTGCGTCGAACACGCCCGAGATGTCGCCGAGCTCGCTAACAGCTTTAATACAAGGCAGCCTGGGGTAGTGGAAGACGCGCCGTGGTGGTTAAGCGGTCAGCCACCACGGCCGCACGGGTATGCACTGCTGCCTATAGTCAGGACGCAAGAAGGCTACGAAGAGTAATGATCAGGTCCGGTTCTTCTTGATCAATCCCAGCTCAACGCCCCACCAGTCTGATACTCAATAACCCGCGTCTCGAAGAAGTTCTTCTCTTTCTTCAGGTCCATGATTTCCGACATCCATGGGAACGGGTTAGACGTACCTGGGTACTCTTCCTTCAAGCCAATCTGAGTCAGACGACGGTTGGCGATAAATTTGAGGTAGTCCTCCATCATCGCCGCGTTCATGCCCAGTACGCCGCGCGGCATGGTGTCGCGTGCATACTCTATTTCAAGCTGGGTGCCCTGGAGAATCATCTGGGTGGCTTCATCTTTGAGCTGGGCATCCCACAGGTGCGGGTTTTCGATCTTGATCTGGTTGATCACGTCGATGCCGAAGTTCAAGTGCATGGACTCGTCACGCAGGATGTACTGGAACTGCTCGGCGACGCCGGTCATCTTGTTGCGGCGACCCATGGAGAGGATCTGGGTGAAGCCGCAATAGAAGAAGATGCCTTCCAGTACGCAGTAGTAAGCGATCAGGTTGCGCAGCAGTTCTTTGTCGGTCTCGACCGTGCCGGTGTTGAAGGTCGGGTCGGAGATCGAGCGGGTGTACTTGAGGCCCCAGCTGGCTTTCTTCGCGACCGATGGAATCTCGTGGTACATGTTGAAGATCGCGCCTTCATCCATGCCCAGCGATTCGATGCAGTACTGGTAGGCGTGGGTGTGGATCGCCTCTTCGAAGGTTTGGCGCAGGATGTACTGGCGGCACTCCGGGTTGGTGATCAGGCGATACACGGCCAGGGCCAGGTTGTTGGCGACCAGGCTGTCGGCGGTGGAGAAGAAACCGAGGTTGCGCATCACGATGCGGCGCTCGTCGTCGGTCAGGCCGTCCGGGGTTTTCCACAACGCGATGTCTGCGTTCATGTTCACTTCTTGCGGCATCCAGTGGTTGGCGCAACCATCCAGATACTTCTGCCAGGCCCAGTCGTACTTGAAGGGTACGAGCTGGTTGAGGTCGGCGCGGCAGTTGATCATGCGTTTTTCGTCGACGGCTACGCGCGCGGCGGTGCCTTCCAGCTCGGCCAGGCCTTCGGCGATGTCGAGTTGGTCGAGCGAGGCTTTGGCGCGGGCTACGGCGTCGCTGTCGTCAGCGGCTACGGCGCGGGCTTCAACGGCGGCAGCACCGCCAACCTGGTCAAGTTTGTCGATGCTCATGTCTGCCATGTGGGCAGAGGCTTTGCTTGCTACAACGGCGTCGGTGCCGTCTTCCTTGTCAAATTCATCCCAGCTCAGCATGGCTTGGCTCCTGCTTGCGGGCCGGTGAAATAACCGACCTGTGTGGATATACAGTCTTGATTGTGTTCCGTTGCGTACAGCGCGCAAGGGCAAAACGGGTACCGCTGGTCGGGGGCTCTAATGACTGGCCGTTGCCCCGAGACCCTCACCGCTAACGGCAAGGGCTGGTAATTAGTGGGGGAGGGCGGTGTTGCCTTTTTCCCTCTCCCCAGCCCTCGGCTTTGGCATCCTGCGTTGCCCTACCTCCTGCATCCTTGCAGTCGTCTCCCCGGAGGGGCGAGGGGATAAAACGGTGTGTTGCTTGTGCTCTTCGCTCGACGTTCAAGCGCGTAGCTGAGCGAGTAGTCGCAAGGCACCTGCTGGAGTGGAGCCCCTGAGCGTACGGCTGTACGTGATGGGGGCCGCTCCGGCAGGTAACGCCGCGAATGCCGCTCAGATCCGCGCGCTGCCGAACACTTACTGGCACGCCTCACAATCCGGTTCGTCGATCGCACAGGCTTTTGGGACCGGTGCTGGGCCTGCACTCATTTCCACTTCCGGGGCCTTGGCCGGTGCTGCGCTCAGGCCGTCGTTGCCACCACTGGACACGGCGTTCAGCTTGCCGGTGTTGATGGTGGACTTCTCGGTGCTGGTCGCGGCCAGGGCACGGAGGTAGTAGGTGGTTTTCAGGCCACGGTACCAGGCCATGCGGTAGGTCACATCGAGCTTCTTGCCCGAGGCGCCGGCGATGTAGAGGTTCAGCGATTGCGCCTGGTCGATCCACTTCTGGCGGCGGCTGGCGGCATCGACGATCCACTTGGTGTCGACTTCGAACGCGGTGGCGTAGAGATCTTTCAGCTCTTGCGGGATGCGCTCGATCTGCTGTACCGAACCGTCGTAGTACTTGAGGTCGTTGATCATTACCGAGTCCCACAGGCCGCGGGCCTTGAGGTCGCGAACCAGGTAGGGGTTGATCACGGTGAATTCGCCCGAGAGGTTCGATTTCACATAGAGGTTCTGGTAGGTCGGTTCGATCGACTGCGATACGCCGGTGATGTTGGCGATGGTGGCGGTCGGTGCGATGGCCATGATGTTCGAGTTGCGGATGCCTTTCTGCACACGGGCGCGGATCGGGGCCCAGTCCAGGGACTCGGTCAGGTCGACGTCGATGTACTTCTGGCCACGGGCTTCGATAAGGATCTGCTGCGAATCCAGCGGCAGGATGCCCTTGCTCCACAGCGAGCCTTCGAAGGTGGAGTAAGCGCCGCGCTCGTCGGCCAGGTCACAGGAGGCCTGGATGGCGTAGTAGCTGACCGCTTCCATCGATTTGTCGGCAAATTCCACCGCGGCGTCGGAGCCGTACGGAATGTGCTGCAGGTACAGCGCATCCTGGAAGCCCATGATGCCGAGGCCGACCGGGCGGTGCTTGAAGTTGGAGTTCTTCGCCTGCGGCACGCTGTAGTAGTTGATGTCGATAACGTTATCGAGCATGCGCACCGCGACCTTGATGGTCTTTTCCAGCTTGGCGGTGTCCAGCTTGCCGTCGACGATGTGGTTCGGCAGGTTCACGGAACCCAGGTTGCACACGGCGATTTCGTCGGCGTTGGTGTTCAGGGTGATCTCGGTGCACAGGTTCGAGCTGTGTACCACGCCCACGTGCTGCTGCGGGCTGCGCAGGTTGCATGGGTCCTTGAAGGTCAGCCATGGGTGGCCGGTTTCGAACAGCATGCTGAGCATCTTGCGCCACAGGTCTTTGGCCTGGATGGTCTTGAACAGCTTGATCTTGCCGCCGTACTGGGTCAGGGCTTCGTAGTACTCGTAGCGCTCTTCGAAGGCCTTGCCGGTGAGGTCGTGCAGGTCCGGCACTTCGGATGGGCTGAACAGGGTCCACTGGCCATCGTCAAACACGCGCTTCATGAACAGGTCTGGAATCCAGTTGGCGGTGTTCATGTCGTGGGTGCGGCGACGGTCGTCACCGGTGTTCTTGCGCAGCTCGATGAACTCTTCGATGTCCATGTGCCAGGTTTCCAGGTAGGCGCAGACCGCGCCCTTGCGCTTGCCGCCCTGGTTAACTGCAACAGCGGTGTCGTTGACCACTTTGAGGAACGGCACCACGCCTTGCGACTTGCCGTTGGTGCCCTTGATGTAGGCACCCAGAGCACGTACTGGAGTCCAGTCGTTGCCCAGGCCGCCGGCAAACTTGGAGAGCATGGCGTTGTCGTGGATGGCGTTGTAGATGCCCGACAGGTCATCCGGCACGGTGGTCAGGTAGCACGACGACAGCTGCGGCCGCAGGGTGCCGGCGTTGAACAGGGTCGGCGTCGAGGCCATGTAGTCGAAGGACGACAACAGGTTGTAGAACTCGATGGCGCGTTCTTCTTTCTGCTTCTCTTCAATCGCCAGGCCCATGGCCACGCGCATGAAGAACACTTGCGGCAGTTCGAAGCGGATGCCGTCTTTGTGGATGAAGTAGCGGTCGTAGAGGGTCTGCAGGCCCAGGTAGGTGAACTGCTGGTCGCGCTCGTGGTTGATCGCCTTACCCAGTTTTTCCAGATCGAAGCTGGCTAGTACTGGGTTGAGCAGTTCGAACTCGATACCCTTGGCGATGTAGGCCGGCAGGGCCTTGGCGTACAGCTCGCTCATCTCATGGTGAGTGGCGCTGGTGGCGACACCGAGGAAGCCCAGGCCTTCGGCGCGGATGTTGTCCATCAGCAGGCGGGCGGTGACGTAGCTGTAGTTCGGCTCACGCTCAACCAGGGTGCGTGCGGTCATCACCAGGGCGGTGCTGACGTCGCTCTGCGCTACGCCGTCGTAGAGGTTCTTCAGGGTTTCTTTCTGGATCAGCTCGCCATCGACTTCCGCCAGGCCTTCGCAGGCTTCGGTGACGATGGTGTTGAGGCGGCCCATGTCCAGCGGCGCAACAGTGCCGTCGAGGTGGGTCACGCGAATGCTTGGGTGCGGCTGGGCAATGTCGGCGGCGCCGGTCTTGCGCGCCTGGCTGCGCGATTCACGGTAGATCACGTAGTCGCGGGCAACTTTCTGCTCGCCGGAACGCATCAGCGCCAGTTCGACCTGGTCCTGGATTTCTTCGATATGGATGGTGCCGCCGGACGGCATGCGGCGCTTGAAGGTGGCGCTGACCTGTTCGGTCAGGCGCGCGACGGTTTCATGGATACGCGACGAAGCGGCAGCGGTGCCGCCTTCAACTGCGAGAAAGGCCTTGGTGATGGCAACGGTGATCTTGTCGTCGGTGTACGGCACCACGGTGCCGTTACGCTTGATCACGCGCAGCTGGCCTGGCGCGGTGGCGCTCAGCTCCTGGCTGGCATCGGCGGCCTGCGGCGCTTGGGCCTGCGGGTTCTCGCGAGTGGTGTCGGTATGCATGAATGTCTCCGTGTTCTGTATTTATTTAGTTGGACGCTATGCAGTGGATCGCTGCGGCGTACCCGCCGTTCATTCCATTTCAACAACGCCATGCGCACAGCCAAGGGCCGGGCGCATGGGACTTGCAAACTGGGCAGGGAAGGTACGACTAAAGCGCCTTCCTGGCTCAAAAGTCACACGCTATGGCGTTACGGCGCCATAACTACAACATATAGTGGTGCAGCACGCGGTGGTGCTGCACCGAAACCGCCTTTCAGGCGCGCTGTGCGCTGCACTGAAGCGGAACCTGCCGCAGTAGGGCAGGCGTGTTGCAAAGAGCGATTCAACCTACCGGTGACGACCTGCGAGCGGGTCGTGTGCGGGTTATTCTACTTGTGTCCGGTGGCTTGCCTAAACCCAACATGTGGTGGGTAGGGCGCGATGGGGATACAAGATAATGCGCTATTTGGGCTATTGCAAGGCGACTGAGCAAGAACAACCTGTGGATAAGTTGTGGGTGAATTGTGGGTGAATGTGCGGCGTTCCCACGCAGCCCCCGTGACTGCTGGGGTGTACCGTTCGTCGCCGCTGATGGGGCGTTATCAGGCTTTTGCAGAGAAGTGGCGTGGCTCACAGCTGCATACTACATCTAGTGTTTGTACGTAAATGTGGCATGCGCTATGCAGCGGCTAGGCCGTTGTTACAATGCGCGCCTATACGCCGTCGTTGATCTGGCCTTGGGAGGCAGCAGTGCAGCAAGATTCCTGGCACATCCTTATCGTCGAAGACGACCAGCGGCTGGCCGAATTGACCCGTGACTACCTGCAGAGCAATGGCTTGGCGGTGAGCATCGAGGCGGACGGCGCGCAGGCGGCTGCGCGCATTCTGAAGGAACAGCCCGACCTGGTGATTCTCGACCTGATGCTGCCTGGCGAAGACGGCCTGTCGATCTGCCGCAAGGTGCGCAGCGGTTACGAGGGGCCGATCCTGATGCTCACTGCGCGTACCGACGACATGGATCAGGTGCTCGGCCTGGAGATGGGCGCCGACGATTACGTGTGCAAGCCGGTGCGCCCGCGCGTGCTACTGGCACGCATCCGCGCGCTGTTACGTCGCCGCGAGGGCAGCGAGGCGGGTGGTGCCGAAGATCGGCGACGCCTGGAGTTCGGCCCACTGGTGATCGACAGCGCGATGCGCGAAGCCTGGTTGGGCGAGCAGAGCATCGAACTGACCAGTGCCGAGTTCGACCTGCTGTGGCTGCTGACGGCGAATGCCGGGCGGATTCTCTCGCGCGAGGAAATCTTCACCGCCCTGCGCGGCATCGAATACGACGGCCAGGATCGCTCCATCGATGTGCGCATTTCGCGTATCCGTCCGAAAATCGGCGACGACCCGATGCACCCGCGGATGATCAAAACCGTGCGCAGCAAGGGCTATCTGTTTGTCGCCGAGGCGGCCGAAGCGCTGCTATGAACTCGATCTTTCTGCGTATCTACGCCGGCATGCTCAGCGTACTGGTGCTGGTCGCACTGCTCGGTGTGGGCACCTTGCACCTGGCCAACGAAGTGCGTTCGGATCAATACCGCGAACGCCTGGCGCGCGGCACGTTTCGCCTGATGGCCGACAACCTGGCGCCGATGGTCGAGGTCGAGCGTCGCCGCGCGGTCGCCGTGTGGGCACGCTTGCTGGGGATTCCGCTGAAGATCCAGCCGTTGGACGAGGCCACGCTGGAGACCAGTGCGCGTAACCGCCTGCTGCGCGGTCAGGTGCTGGTGCAGCAAACCGGCCCGCACGCGGCGCAGATCTACAGCCTGATCGGCGAGGCGCAACAGTTGCTGCTGACCGGCGAGGTGCAGCAGGTCAGCGAGCAGTTGGCGCGGGCCACGATTTATCTGTTGATCGATGAGCTGATTCGCTACCCGGTGGCCGAGCAGCCGCAGCGGCTGGCCGAATTGAAAGCGGCCAAGCAGTTCGGCTTCGACCTTCGCCTGGTGCGTCTGGACGAAGCCAATCTGGATATCGATCAACGGCGCCGAGTGGACGAGGGCGATACGGTGATGGCGCTAGGCAAGGGCGGCGACAGCATTCATGTGTTCTCCGGCATGGTCGACACGCCTTGGGTCCTGGAAATCGGCCCGCTGTACCAGATGAACCCCTATCCGCCGCAGTTATTGGTGCTGATCGGTGCGCTGGGGCTGAGCCTGATCGGGCTGATGGTGTATCTGCTGGTGCGGCCGCTGGAGCAGCGACTGAGCGACCTGGAAGGCGCCGCTACGCGGATCGCCAGCGGCCATCTGGATGCCCGGGTGCCGACCCGCGGCAGCGATTCGGTAGGGCGCTTGGCGGCGGCGTTCAATGCCATGGCCGAGCACTTGCAGCGCTCGCTGAGTATTCAGCGCGAGATGGTGCGCGCGGTGTCGCATGAGTTGCGCACACCGGTGGCGCGCCTGCGGTTTGGCCTGGAGATGATTGGCGATGCCGAGAGCGAGGCGGCGCGGCGCAAGTACATGGACGGCATGGACAGCGATATCCAGGACCTCGACAAGCTGGTCGACGAGATGCTCACCTACGCGCGCCTGGAGCAGGGCGCGCCGGCGCTGAATTTCCAGCAGGTCGATCTGGATGGCTTGATCGATCAGGTGATTACCGAGCTGGCGCCGCTGCGCGCCAGCGTGCGGGTCGAGCGTGGCCCGGCGTTGAGTGCCTTGGATGGCAGCGGTGCATTGGTCGAGGCCGAGCTGCGCTACCTGCACCGCGCGTTGCAGAACCTGGTGACCAACGCCATGCGCCATGCCGAGTCGCGCGTGCGGGTGAGTTATCAGGTCGGCCAGCAGCGCTGCCGACTGGATGTCGAAGACGACGGTCCTGGCGTGCCGGAAGAAGCCTGGGAGCGGATCTTCACGCCCTTCCTGCGCCTGGACGATAGCCGCACCCGCGCCTCCGGTGGGCATGGCCTGGGGTTGTCGATCGTGCGGCGGATCATCTATTGGCACGGTGGCCGCGCGCAGATCGGCCGCAGCGACAGCCTGGGCGGCGCGCGCTTTAGCTTGATCTGGCCGCGCAAGCAGGGGTAACGCTGGGGGCTTGTTGACGGCGGAGCGTTCAACCTCATTCAAGGCTAAAACCCTGCCGCAGTGGTGTGGTGTCTGCTTGGCGGACAAGGCTTCGCCATGTCCACCCTACGGGGCGCGGTGTTGGGTCGGGCGGGCATGCCGCAGGCTGGTCCGTCGAGGTGTTTTAGAACGGCGCCGGGCACTCGAAGCGCAGGCGTTCGCCGCTTTGTGGGTGGGTCAGGCCGAGCATGCAGGCATGCAGGCACAGGCGTGGGTAGGCCGCCAGGGCTTGCTCATGGGCATACAGGCCGTCGCCGAGCAGCGGGTGACCGATCGACAGCATGTGCACGCGCAGTTGATGTGAGCGACCGGTGATTGGCGTCAGTTCGACGCGGCAGTGATCGCCGCTGCGTTCGAGGACGCGCCAGTGGGTCAGGGCATGTTTGCCGTGTTCATGGTCGACCACGTGGCGTGGCTTGGTGGGCGGGTCGTAGCGCAGCGGTAGGTCGATGCTGCCGCTGTCTTGCTCGGGTTGCCCCCAGCACAGCGCGGTGTAGGCCTTCTCGGTCTCGCGGTCATGGAACTGCCGCGACAGCTCGCGGTGGCTGTCGGCGTCGCGCGCCAGGACGATGATCCCCGAGGTTTCCCAATCCAGGCGGTGGACGATGCGCGCTTCCGGGTAGCCGTTTTCCTGCAGGCGGGTCACCAGGCAATCGCGGTTGTCCTCGGCGCGGCCGGGTACCGAGAGCAGCAGGGTGGGCTTGTTGATCACCAGCAGGGCGGCGTCCTGGTGGAGGATTTCTACTTGGCTGAGGGGCATGGGCTTCTTGAGTGCGCGTCGGTCTGCTGGTGTAGGAGCGGGCTTGCCCGCGATGGCTTTGTGGCGAGTTAAAAGCTTCGCGGACAAGTCCGCTCCTACAGGTTCTGTGTAGTGCTGAAATGAAATGGCGGCCCTTGGGCCGCCATTTTATTCAGGTTTCGCCTGCGGATACGGATTAACGGTCCGGCAGGGTGATGTTGAGTTCCAGAATGGAACAGCTGCCCTGGTTTTCCAGCGCGACCTGGACTTGGTCCGAGTCGATATTCACGTACTTGCGAATCACCTCGACCAGCTCTTGTTGCAGGGCCGGCAGGTAGTCCGGCTGGCTGCGCTGGCCGCGCTCGTGGGCGACGATGATCTGCAGACGCTCTTTCGCAATGGACGCCGTGGTTTCCTTTTTGCGTTCACGAAAGAAGTCGAAAATATTCATTAGCGCGCTCCAAACAGGCGTTGCATGAGTCCTTTCTTCTGCACGTCGAGGAAGCGGTGGGCGACTTCCTTGCCTAGCAGGCGGTCGACGGCATCGCTGTACGCTTGGCCGGCGTCGCTCTGGTCGTCGAGGATCACCGGCACGCCCTGGTTCGAGGCTTTGAGTACCGCTTGCGATTCCGGGATCACGCCGAGCAGGCGAATAGCAAGGATTTCCTCGACGTCGTCCACGCCGAGCATTTCGCCCTTGGTCACGCGCTCCGGGTTGTAACGGGTCAGCAGCAGGTGTTCCTTGATCGGCTCGTCGCCTTTCTCGGCGCGTCGCGATTTGCTGGCGAGCAGGCCGAGCATGCGGTCGGAGTCGCGTACCGAGGAGACTTCCGGGTTGGTCACGACAATCGCCTCATCGGCGAAGTACATGGCCAGGTGCGCGCCTTTCTCGATACCGGCCGGCGAGTCGCAGACCACGTATTCGAAGCTTTCGCGCAGCTCGTTGATGATTTTCTCGACGCCGTCCTGGGTCAGCGCGTCTTTGTCGCGGGTCTGGCTGGCGGCCAGCACGTAGAGGTTTTCCAGGCGCTTGTCTTTGATCAGCGCTTGCGACAGGGTCGCTTCGCCGTTGACCACGTTGACGAAGTCGTACACCACGCGGCGTTCGCAGCCCATGATCAGGTCGAGGTTGCGTAGACCGACGTCGAAATCGACGATGACAGTTTTGTGCCCGCGCAGGGCGAGGCCGGTACCGATGGCGGCGCTGGTGGTGGTTTTACCGACGCCACCTTTGCCGGACGTGACTACGAGGATCTTGGCCAAGGTGATTCACCCCAAATATGAAGATAAAGCGGGAATCCGTAGCCGCAAGAGGCTTCCAGATGCCCTTTTTGTGTCCCTGAAAATTGGCCGCAGTATCCGTTAAAGGCGGGTGATGTTCAACACGTCACCCGACAGGCTGACATGCACTGCTTCGCCCCATAGCGGGTCGCGGCGCAGGTCTTCGGCGACCTTGTATTGGCCGGCGATGGAGAGCAGTTCGGCGCCCAGTTGCTGGCAGAAAATCCGTGCTTTGCCGTTGCCCTTGATGCCGGCTAGAGCTCTGCCGCGCATCGGTGCGTAAACATGGATATTGCCATCGGCGAGAAGTTCCGCGCCGGCGCTGACCGGTGCCAGGACGATCAGGTCGCCGCCCTGGGCATACACCTGCTGGCCGCCGCGCACTGGTGAGGTGATTACTTTGCTCGGGCGGACCTCAGGTTCGGCGGGCTTCTCCGGCTTTTTCGGCGCCGCGTTGCCGCCGGTCGGATCGATTGGGCGTTCGCGGGCGCCCGACGGCGGCAGCACCGGCAGGTCGAGGGCATTGGCTGCCTGGATGTCGTCTTCGCGGTTGGCGCGTACCGCCAGGGTGCGCAGGCCATGGCGACGGCACACGGCCATCAGGGCGGCGAGGTCGAGCGCGCCTTCGCCTTCCGGCAGCTTGTCCAGGGCCAGCACCAGCGGGGTGTTGCTGAAGAAGTTCGGCGCCTGGGCGACTTTCTCGGCCAGTTGCTGGTCGAGGCGGTCGAGGTCGTTGTGCGCCAGTTCCATCACGGTGATGGCCAGCATGCTGCCTTTGAGCTGGAACACGGGGTCTTGGTCGAGGAGATCAGCTTGGCTCATGGTCTGCCTGATGCGGCCGGTAACTAAAGTAGCCCGGACTTATAGCGAGAACGTCGCGCGCTCGCAAGTTGACTGCCGGTGAAAGCGTCGGTCGGGCAAGCCGGCGACCAACTACTGATAGAATGCCGCGCTTTATGATCTGCCTGGACCTGTTTATGGATCGTCCTGTCTTTCGCGCCGCCTTCCTGCATCCGCGTTACTGGCTGTTATGGCTGGGCTTGGGCCTGTTGTGGCTGGTCGTTCAGTTGCCTTACCGGGTGCTGCTGTTGCTGGGGCGTGGCCTGGGAGCGCTGATGTACCGCCTGGCCGGTGCCCGGCGCAAGATAGCCGCGCGCAACCTGCAGCTGTGTTTCCCGCAGATGTCGGCTGCCGAGCGCAAGGCCCTGCTCAAGGAAAACTTCGCCTCCACCGGCATCACCTTCTTCGAGATGGCCGGCGCCTGGTGGTGGCCGACTGAGCGTCTGCGTCGCCTGGGCAGCATCGGGGGTCTGGAACACCTGCGCAAGGCGGAGGCCGAGGGTCAGGGCGTGATCCTCATGGCCTTGCACTTCACCACCCTGGAAATGGGCGGTGGTCTGCTCGGTGTGGCTCAGGACATGTACGGCATGTATCGCCCGCACAAGAATCCGCTGTTCGACTTTATCCAGCGCCGTGGCCGCGAGCAGCGCCTGCTCGGGGTGATCGGTCGCGACGATGTGCGCGGCATGCTCAAGCTGTTGCGCGCCGGCGGGGTGGTCTGGTATGCGCCCGACCAGGATTATGGCGCACAGCGCAGCGTGTTCGTGCCCCTGTTCGGCGTGCCCGCGGCAACTGTTACCGCCACCAGCAAGTTCGCCCGCCTGGGCCGTGCCCAGGTGATTCCCTTTACCCAGCAGCGCTTGCCCAATGCCCAAGGCTATCGTCTGACTATTCACCCTCCACTGGCCGACTTCCCCGGCGACAGCGAGGAGGCCGATTGCCTGCGGGTCAACCAATGGATCGAGCAGGCCGTCGGTGCCTGCCCGGAACAGTACCTGTGGGCGCATCGGCGTTTCAAAACGCGGCCGCCAGGTGAGGCGAAACTCTACAAGAAGCGCCTGAGCTAGGCATTGCGCCTCTCTATACTCGGTAAAACCTTCGGACTTGGCCTATGACGCAAATCACCCCCGCAAAGCAACCAGTGACCGGGCTGATTCTCTCGGGTGGCGGCGCGCGGGCGGCGTATCAGGTGGGGGTACTGGCGGCGATTGCCGACTTGCTGCCGGATGCTGCGCAGAACCCCTTTCCGGTGATCGTCGGCACCTCGGCCGGGGCGATCAATGCCGTCGGCCTGGCCTGTGGAGCGCTGCATTTCAGCGAGGCGATCCGCCGGCTGACCAATGTCTGGCAGGGTTTCCACACCCATCAGGTGTACCGCAGCGATTGGCCCGGCGTGCTGCGCCAGGCCAGTCGCTTTATCGGCCACAGTCTGCTTGGTTTGGGCGGTCAGGTGCCGGTGGCGCTACTCGACAGTTCGCCGTTGGCGGAGCTGTTGAAGCGCGAGCTGGATTTTTCCGGGATCGCCGCCGCAGTGCGACATCGCCAGTTACGCGCCGTGGCAGTGACGGCATTCGGTTATGAGTCCGGCCAGGCGGTGACCTTCTACCAAGGCCGCGCGACCATCGATCCGTGGTTTCGCCATCGCCGCGTCGGCGTACCGACCCGTTTGTCGCTGGAGCACTTGCTGGCCAGCGCCTCGATCCCCTTGATCTTTCCGCCGGTGAAGATCAGCCGTGAATACTTCGGCGACGGCGCCGTGCGGCAATCCGCGCCAATCAGCCCGGCCCTGCACCTCGGTGCGACGCGCGTGCTGGTGGTCGGCGTCAGTGGCAACCCGCAGGGCGAGCAGGCCAACACCGAGGTTACTCGCTTGCAGAATGCCAAGCCGCCGAGCCTGGCGCAGATAAGTGGGCACATGCTCAACAGCACCTTTATCGACAGTCTGGAAGGCGATATCGAGATGCTCGAGCGCCTCAATCATCTGGGTCGGCTGATTCCGCCGGAGCGTCGGCCGCGTGGCCTGGGTTTGAAGCCTGTCGAGGTGTTGGTGATCTCGCCGAGCCAGCCGCTGGATGTGATTGCCGCCCGCCATCGCCACGAATTGCCCGCCGCGCTGCGCATGTTCCTACGTGGGCCGGGTGCGACCAAGGCCAGCGGCGCGGGCGTGCTCAGCTATTTATTGTTCGAGCCCGGCTATTGCAACGAGTTGATCGAGTTGGGCTATCAGGATGCGATGGCGCAGAAAGTCGCGTTGAGCGATTTCCTTAGTCTGGCTCGTCCGTCGGTTGCGCAGGCGACTCCAGAGCCGGCGTAGGGTGACCATGGCGAAGCCTTGTCCACTCTTGGCGGGTTACAGAGCAGGCAAGTCGCGCGGCGGCATGGTCGCCCTACGCTCGCCTTACGACGCTGAGAAAAGCGCAAGAACTTGCCAGTCAGCTTGTGGGGGAATTGCGCAAGCTGTGCACCTCTGTGGCGAACAGCGTTTAAACTGCGCCTTCCCGACGCTTTCTGTCGCATTTGCGAAAGCGCCGGTTTTCCTCGGGTTGGCGCTATAAGAAGTTGTCGCATAGCGGCAATGCCAGCCCCGGATCAATCCCTACAATCCTTTTCATCGCCTGCCGCCCCCAGCAGGTGTTCCTCGTCAGGAGAGTTCCGATGTCTGTTCAGCACGACCCGGTGCAGCGCGCCGATTTCGACCAGGTGATGGTGCCCAACTATGCCCCCGCTGCTTTTATTCCGGTGCGCGGTGCGGGCTCGCGAGTCTGGGACCAAAGCGGTCGCGAGCTGATCGACTTTGCCGGTGGTATTGCCGTCAACGTGCTGGGCCACGCGCATCCGGCGCTGGTCCAGGCACTCACCGAGCAGGCCAATACCCTGTGGCATGTCTCCAATGTGTTCACCAACGAGCCGGCCCTGCGCCTGGCCAAGAAACTGGTCGACGCGACCTTTGCCGACCGCGTGTTCTTTTGCAACTCCGGCGCCGAAGCCAACGAGGCCGCCTTCAAGCTGGCCCGTCGCGTGGCGTTCGATAAGTTCGGCGAAGACAAGTACGAAATCATCGCGGCGACCAACAGCTTCCACGGTCGTACCCTGTTCACCGTCAGCGTCGGTGGTCAGCCGAAGTATTCCGACGGTTTCGGCCCGAAGATCCAGGGCATCAGCCACATTCCTTATAACGATATCGAGGCGCTGAAGGCCGCAGTGTCGGACAAGACCTGCGCCGTGGTGCTGGAGCCGATTCAGGGCGAGGGCGGCGTACTGCCGGCCGACCTGGCTTACCTGCAAGCGGCCCGCGAGCTGTGCAACCAGCACAACGCGCTGCTGGTGTTCGACGAAGTACAGAGTGGCATGGGCCGCAGCGGTTCGTTGTTCGCCTACCAGCACTACGGCGTGACCCCAGACATCCTCTCCAGTGCCAAGAGCCTGGGCGGTGGTTTCCCGATCGGCGCCATGCTCACCACCACTGAACTGGCCAAACACCTGGCCGTCGGCACCCATGGCACCACCTACGGCGGCAATCCGCTGGCCTGTGCGGTGGGCGAGGCGGTGATCGACACCATCAACACCCCTGAAGTGCTGGCCGGCGTGAAAGCCAAGCACCAGCGCTTCAGGACCAAGCTGGAGCAGATCGGCGAGCAGTACGGCGTGTTCAGCCAAGTACGCGGCCTCGGTCTGTTGATCGGCGCGGTGCTCTCTGACGCCTGGAAGGGTAAGGCCAAGGTGATTCTCGATGCCGCGGCGGTCGAGGGCGTGATGGTCCTGCAAGCCAACCCGGACGTGGTGCGTTTCGCCCCGAGCCTGGTGGTGGAAGACGCCGACATCGACGAAGGTTTGGCGCGTTTCGAGCGTGCCGTGGCCAAGCTGAGCCAGGCCTGAGTCGCAACCCGGCGCATGGATGCGCCGCGTTCCATCCACGGATGACCGTTTCTGTGTGCGCCGCGACCAGCGTCGCGGTTTCTCTGGGCAACTCTGCGCGAGTGGCTCGGAGCTTTTCTTGAAAGGAGTGACACCATGCTGGTGATGCGCCCCGCGCAAATGGCCGACCTCACTGAAGTGCAGCGTCTCGCCGCGGACAGCCCGGTTGGTGTGACTTCACTGCCCGACGATGCCGATCGCCTGCGCGATAAGATCGCCGCATCAGAGGCTTCGTTCGCCGCAGAAGTCAGCTTTAACGGCGAAGAAAGCTACTTCTTCGTCCTCGAAGACAGTGCCAGCGGACGTCTGGTCGGGTGTTCCGGCATCGTCGCTTCGGCCGGTTACTCCGAGCCGTTCTACAGCTTTCGTAACGAAACCTTTGTGCACAACTCCCGCGAGCTGAAGATCCATAACAAGATCCACGTGCTCTCGTTGTGCCACGACCTCACCGGCAACAGTCTGTTGACCAGCTTCTACGTCGAGCGGCCGCTGGTGGGCAGTGCCTGGTCCGAGCTCAACTCGCGTGCGCGCTTGCTGTTCGTCGCCAACCACCCGGAGCGTTTCGCCGATGCGGTGGTGGTGGAGATCGTCGGCCACAGCGACGAGGCCGGCGATTCGCCGTTCTGGGACGCGGTGGGGCGCAACTTCTTCGACATGAACTACGCCGAGGCCGAGCGCCTGTGCGGGTTGAAGAGCCGCACCTTCCTCGCCGAGCTGATGCCGCATTACCCGATCTACGTGCCGCTGCTGCCGGATGCCGCGCAGGAAGCCATGGGCCAGGTGCACCCGCGGGCGCAGATCACCTTCGACATCCTCATGCGTGAGGGCTTCGAGACCGACCACTACATCGACATCTTCGATGGCGGGCCAACCCTGCATGCGCGCACCTCGGGCATTCGCTCCATCGCTCAAAGCCGCGTGGTGCCGGTGAAGATCGGCGAGCCCGGTAAAGGTGGGCGCCCGTACCTGGTGAGCAATGGCCAGTTGCAGGATTTCCGCGCCATCGTCGCGGAGCTCGATTGGGTGCCCGGCAAGCCCGTCACCCTCAGTCTTGCAGCCGCCGAAGCCCTCGGCGTCGGCGAAGGCGTCAGCGTCCGTCTGGTCGCGGTTTAAGGAGTCGTTATGATTGTTCGTCCTGTACGCAGCGCCGATCTTCCGGCCCTGTTCGAGCTGGCGCGCAGCACCGGCGCCGGCCTGACCACCCTGCCGGCCAACGAGGAGCGCCTGGCGCACCGGGTCGGTTGGGCGGAAAAAACCTTCCGTGGCGAAGCCGAGCGTGGCGATGCCGATTATTTGTTCGTGCTGGAAAACGACGACGGCCAGGTGGTCGGCATCTCCGCCGTGGCCGGCGCTGTCGGCCTGCGCGAGCCCTGGTACAACTACCGCGTGGGGTTGACCGTCAGCGCTTCGCAGGAGCTGAATATCCATCGCCAGGTGCCGACGCTGTTCCTGGCCAACGACCTGACCGGCAACTCCGAGCTGTGCTCGCTGTTCCTGCGTGCCGACCAGCGCAGCGGCCTCAACGGCCGGCTGCTGTCGAAGGCGCGCTTTCTGTTTATCGCCGAATTTCGCGAGCTGTTCGGCGACAAGGTGATCGCCGAGATGCGCGGCATGTCCGATGCCAGCGGCCGCTCGCCGTTCTGGGAAAGCCTCGGTCGGCACTTCTTCAAGATGGAATTCAGCCAGGCGGATTACCTGACGGGCGTCGGCAACAAGGCCTTTATCGCCGAATTGATGCCCAAGTTCCCGCTGTACACCTGCTTTCTCTCCGAAGACGCGCGCAACATCATCGGCCGCGTGCACCCAGACACCGAGCCGGCGCTGGCCATGCTCAAGGCCGAAGGTTTCAGCTACCAGGGCTATGTCGACATCTTCGACGCCGGCCCGGCCATCGAGGCGGAAACCGCGAAGATCCGCGCGGTGCGCGATAGCCAGACGCTGGTGCTGGCCATCGGTACGCCGGGCGACGACGCCACACCGTTCCTCATGCACAACCGCAAGCGCGAAGACTGCCGCATCACTGCCGCGCCGGCCCGCCTGGCCGCCGGCACCCTGGTGGTCGATCCGCTGACCGCCAGGCGCTTGCAGCTGTCGGCTGGCGATCAGGTGCGCGCGGTGCCGCTGTCGGCCCGCGGCGGCTGACCGCACGCTTAGAACGATTAGCCCAACCAGCGCCATGCGGGTTGGTGAATTTGCTGGGAGTGATAGAACAACATGAGCACTCATTACATCGCCGGTAGCTGGCACCTCGGCCAGGGCGAGGCCCTGGAATCACTCAATCCGGTTACCCAGGAGCGCATCTGGAGTGGCCAGGGCGCGGCTGCCGTTCAGGTCGAGGCGGCCGTGCAAGCGGCTCGCGCAGCATTCCCGGCCTGGGCTTCGCGCTCGCTGGATGAGCGTATCGCCGTGCTGGAGCAGTTCGCGGCCACGCTCAAGGCGCATGGCGACGAGCTGGCGCGCTGTATCGGCGAGGAAACCGGCAAGCCGCTGTGGGAGTCGGCCACCGAAGTGACCAGCATGGTCAACAAGGTCGCCATCTCGGTGCAAAGCTATCGTGAGCGCACGGGCGAGAAGAGCGGCCCGCTGGCGGACGCGACGGCGGTGCTGCGGCATAAGCCGCACGGCGTGGTGGCGGTGTTCGGCCCGTACAACTTCCCCGGCCACCTGCCCAACGGCCATATCGTGCCGGCGCTGTTGGCCGGCAACGCGGTGGTGTTCAAGCCCAGCGAGCTGACCCCGAAAGTCGCCGAGCTGACCGTCAAGTGCTGGATCGAAGCCGGCCTGCCAGCCGGCGTGCTCAATCTGCTGCAGGGTGCGCGTGATACTGGTGTCGCTTTGGCGGCGCATGACGGCATCGACGGGCTGTTCTTTACCGGTTCGAGTCGCACCGGCAACCTGCTGCACAGCCAGTTCGCCGGGCGCCCGGAGAAAATCCTCGCCCTGGAAATGGGCGGCAACAACCCGCTGATCGTCGAGCAGGTCGCCGACCTCGATGCGGCGGTGTACACCATTATCCAGTCGGCCTTTATCTCCGCCGGTCAGCGCTGCACCTGTGCCCGCCGCCTGCTGGTGCCGCAGGGCGCCTGGGGCGATGCGCTGCTGACGCGGCTGGTCAATGTGGCGGCCAGCATCAAGGTCGGCGCCTTCGATGCCACGCCAGCGCCGTTCATGGGCTCGGTGATTTCCCTGGCGGCTGCCGAGCACCTGATCAAGGCGCAGGAGCGGATGATCGACAAGGGCGCCAAGCCATTGCTGGAAATGACCCAGCCGCTGCAAGGCTCGGCTTTGCTGACCCCCGGCATCATCGATGTGACGGCAGTGGATAAGCGCCCGGATGAAGAGTTCTTCGGCCCGCTGCTGCAAGTGATTCGCTACAGCGACTTCGCCGCCGCCATTGCCGAAGCCAATGCCACCCAGTTTGGCCTGGCCGCCGGCCTGTTGTCGGATTCCAAGGCGCGCTACGAGCAGTTCTGGCTGGAGAGCCGCGCTGGCATCGTCAACTGGAACAAGCAGCTCACCGGTGCCGCCAGCAGCGCGCCATTCGGCGGCATCGGCGCCTCCGGCAATCACCGCGCCAGCGCCTACTACGCGGCCGATTACTGCGCCTACCCAGTGGCCTCGCTGGAGAGTGAAACCCTGAGCCTGCCCGCCACCCTGACCCCGGGAGTAAGCCTGTGATGTCCGCCTATGAAATGAACTTCGACGGCTTGGTCGGCCCGACCCACAACTACGGTGGTCTGTCCTACGGCAACGTCGCCTCGCAGAGCAACAGCCAGGCCGCGTCCAACCCGAAAGAGGCGGCCAAGCAGGGCCTGGCGAAGATGAAGGCGCTGATGGACATGGGCTTCCAGCAGGGCGTGCTAGCCCCGCAGGAGCGCCCGGACGTCGCCGTGCTGCGCAGCCTGGGCTTTACCGGGACTGACGCGCAGGTGATCCAAAAAGCCGCGAAAGATGCCATGCCGCTGCTGGTCGCCAGTTGTTCGGCATCGAGCATGTGGACGGCCAACGCCTGCACCGTCAGCCCGAGCGCCGACACGGCGGATGGCCGCGTGCATTTCACCGCCGCCAACCTCAACTGCAAATTCCACCGCTCGATCGAGCACCCGACCACCAGCCGCATACTTGGGGCGATGTTCGCCAATCAGCAGCACTTCGCCCACCACGCCGCGCTGCCTGCGGTGGCGCAGTTCGGCGACGAAGGTGCAGCCAACCACACGCGCTTCTGCAAAGGCTATGGCGACGCGGGCGTGGAGTTTTTCGTCTTCGGTCGTAGCGCCTTCGACAGCCGCTTCCCGGCACCGCAGCGCTATCCGGCGCGGCAAACCCTGGAGGCCTCGCAGGCGGTGGTGCGCCTGCATGGCCTGAGCGAGGCGGGCGTGGTCTACGCGCAGCAGAATCCGTCGGTGATCGATCAGGGCGTGTTCCACAACGATGTGATCGCGGTGGGCAACGGCGAGGTGCTGTTCTATCACCAGGACGCTTTCCTCGACACCGACAAAGTGCTCGCCGAGCTGAGCGACAAACTCGCCCACCGTGGCGGCAACTTCAAGGCGGTGTGCGTGCCGCGCGAGGCGGTGACGGTGGAGGACGCGGTCAGGTCCTACCTGTTCAACAGCCAGTTGCTCAGCCGCGCCGACGGCAGCATGTTGCTGATCGTGCCGGAGGAGTGCCGCAACAACGCCAATGTGTGGGCTTACTTGCAGCGCTTGACCGTCGAGGGCGGACCGATTCGCGAGGTGCAGGTCTTCGACCTCAAGCAAAGCATGCAGAACGGCGGCGGCCCGGCGTGCCTGCGGCTGCGCGTGGCGCTCAACGATACCGAGTTGGCCGCGGTCAATCCGGGCGTGATCATGACCCCCAGCCTGTACGACACGCTCAACGTCTGGGTCGACAAACATTACCGCGATCGCTTGAGCGAAAACGACCTGGCCGATCCACACTTACTGCTCGAATGCCGTGCGGCATTGGATGAACTGACGCAGATCCTTAAACTGGGCGCGGTTTATCCCTTCCAACTTAGCTGAGTAGGGTGGTTCGCGCTTTATCGATCCGCCGGTGGATGTAAAACGCGACATCCACCCTACGTCCAACACTGTGGAGATTTTATGAACGATGCCCTGCAACTGATCCTCGAAGACACTGACGGCACCCAGCTGGAAACCTCCTGTACGCGGTTTGCCGTGCTCTGGCAGGGCAAGGAAGTCTGGATTCAGCAAGATGGCCGTGGTCAGTTGATCATCGGCGTCGATGTCGAAGAGGGTGACGCCGAGTACGCCAACCTGCTGCTGCGTCCGCTGGCGACCAACCTGGTCAGCCTGCAGTTGGAAATGGAGCCGGCCGAGCTTGGCGATGACGACGAGCATGTGCACGGCCCTGACTGCCACCACGATTGAGGTAACCCCTATGCTTGCCCTTGGCAAACTGCTCGAACTGACCCTGGCCGGCCATGAACCGGCAGCGAAGATCCAGCTGACGCCCGAGGGCACGCGGTTGCGCTGGCTGGCCGAGGGCGCACTGGAAGTGACGCCGCCAGTGGCCGTCGACAATGGCCTGGATCTGCTGCTGTCGGCGGGCGTCCATGGCAATGAAACCGCGCCCATCGAATTGCTTGATCGCTTGTTGCGCGGTATCGCCCGGAGCGAGCTGAAACCGCGTGCGCGGATACTGTTCCTGTTGGGCAACCCACCGGCGATCCGCCGGGGTGAGCGCTACATCGAACAGGACATCAATCGCCTGTTCAACGGTCGCCACGAGCAGCACAGCGGCGCCGAGGCGATGCGCGCCTGTGAACTCGAGCACTTGGCTGCGGCGTTCTTCAGCAAGCCCGAGCGCACGCGCCTGCATTACGACCTGCACACGGCCATCCGCGCGTCGAAGATCGAACAGTTCGCCCTGTATCCCTGGCATGAGGGGCGTGTGCACTCCAGGCGCGAGTTGGCCCGCCTGAACGCTGCCGGCATCGATGCGGTGCTGCTACAGAGCAAGGGCTCGATCACCTTCAGCTCCTACACCTACGCCCAGCTCGGGGCTGAGGCCTTTACCCTGGAGTTGGGTAAGGCGCGCGCGTTTGGCGAGAACCAGCAGGTCAATCTCGATCTGCTTGAGGCGCGCCTGCACGGCATCATCGAAGGGCGCGAGCCGGAGCAGGATGGCGCTGGCCTGGATGGCTTGCAGTTGTTCGCCGTGGCGCGGGAAATCATCAAGCACAGCGATGCCTTCCGCTTGCATCTGCCGAGCGATATCGAGAACTTCAGCGAACTGCCGGTCGGCTACCTGTTGGCGGAAGACGTCGCGGGCACGCGCTGGGTGGTGGAAGAGCAGGGCGCACGGATCATCTTCCCCAACCCCAAGGTGAAAAACGGCCTGCGCGCCGGCATCCTGATCGTCCCCAGCGACGGCGCTTATCTGGCCTGACGAACACTTTGCATTTAGCCGTGACATGCCGGATTTGACGGCTATCTTGGCGCGGCTAAAGGTCTTTGCGCAGGTGGCTTCCCACGTTTATCTGTGCGCCCCAGATCGCCCTTGTCTGTACCTTGTTCGTCGCTGTCGGGCGCCTTAGCATCGGGGTTTCGTCACCATCAGGAAGCGTCCATGAGCATCATCGACCTGCGCAGCGACACCGTCACCCAGCCCACGCCCGGCATGCGCGAGGCGATGTGGGCGGCCGAATTGGGCGATGACGTGTATGGCGAAGACCCGACGGTCAATCGCCTGGAGACCTACCTGGCCGAGCGCCTGGGCTTTGCCGCGGCGTTGTTCGTGCCGACCGGCACCATGAGCAACCTGCTGGCGTTGATGGCGCACTGCGAGCGCGGCGACGAGTACATCGTCGGCCAGCAGGCGCATACCTATAAATACGAAGGCGGCGGTGCGGCGGTACTCGGCTCGATTCAGCCGCAACCCATCGACGGCGAAGCCGATGGCTCGCTGGACCTGACCAGGGTCGAGGCGGCGATCAAGCCGGATGATTTCCACTTTGCCCGCACCCGCCTGTTGGCCCTGGAAAACACCATGCAGGGCAAGGTGCTGCCGCTCGACTACCTGGCCGCGGCCCGCGAGCTGACCACGCGGCGTGGTCTGGCGCTGCACTTGGACGGCGCGCGGCTGTTCAACGCGGCGGTCAAGCTGGGTGTGGACGCCCGACAGATCACCCAGCACTTCGACTCGGTCTCGGTGTGCCTATCCAAGGGCCTCGGTGCCCCCATCGGCTCGGTGCTGTGCGGCAGCGCCGCGCTGATCGCCAAGGCGCGCCGTCTGCGCAAGATGCTCGGCGGCGGCATGCGCCAGGCCGGCGGGCTGGCGGCCGCCGGGTTATACGCGCTGGAGCGACAGGTCGAGCGCCTGGCCGACGATCACCGCCATGCCGAGTTGCTCGCCGATGGCCTGCGTGAATTGGGGTTCGCCATTGAGCCGGTGCAGAGCAACATGGTCTATGCCCAGGTGGGCGAGCAGGCCGCGGCGTTGAAAGCCTTCTGCGCCGAGCGTGGTATCAAGCTCACCGCCGCGCCGCGTCTGCGCATGGTGACCCACCTGGACGTCAGTGGCGCTGCTATTGGCCGCGTCATCGAGGCTTTCGCCGCCTTCCGGCGCTAGGGCGTACAGGGCGAAGGCTTGTCCGCTTTGCGGCTTGCCTTGATGCTGGACCAGGCTTCGGCCTGTCCAGCCTACGTTGATAGTTGCTATCTATCGATAAAGGCACTAGCCGCAGGCGTTCGGCCCGATATAATGCGGCCCTTTGCCGGCTTTTGCCGTGGCCGCCTGTTTCCGTGGAAGACCCTATGAAAAGCGCAGAAATCCGTGAAGCCTTCTTGAGCTTCTTCGAAGAGAAAGGACACACCCGTGTCGCTTCCAGCTCCCTGATTCCGGGCAATGACCCGACGCTGCTGTTCACCAACGCCGGGATGAACCAGTTCAAGGACTGCTTCCTCGGCCTGGAAAAGCGCGCCTACACCCGCGCCACCACTAGCCAGAAGTGTGTGCGCGCCGGCGGCAAGCACAACGACCTGGAAAACGTCGGCTACACCGCGCGTCACCACACCTTCTTCGAGATGCTCGGCAACTTCAGCTTCGGCGACTATTTCAAGCGCGATGCGATCCACTACGCCTGGGAGTTTCTCACCGGCGACCAGTGGCTGAACCTGCCCAAGGAAAAACTCTGGGTCACGGTCTACGCCAGTGACGACGAAGCCTACGACATCTGGAACAAGGACATCGGCGTGCCGAGCGAGCGGATGATCCGCATCGGCGACAACAAGGGCGCGCCGTATGCTTCGGATAACTTCTGGGCCATGGGCGACACCGGCCCGTGCGGTCCGTGCACCGAAATATTCTTCGACCACGGCGAGCACATCTGGGGCGGTCCGCCCGGTTCGCCTGAAGAAGACGGCGACCGCTACATTGAAATCTGGAACAACGTGTTTATGCAGTTCAACCGCACGGCTGACGGCGTGATGCACCCGCTGCCGGCGCCGAGCGTGGACACCGGCATGGGTCTTGAACGTATCAGCGCGGTGCTGCAACACGTCAACTCGAACTATGAGATCGACCTGTTCCAAAGCCTGTTGAACGCGGCGGCCAAGGCCATCGGTTGCGCCAACGAAGGCCAGGCGTCGCTGAAGGTGGTGGCCGACCATATTCGTTCCTGCGGCTTCCTGATTGCCGATGGCGTGACGCCGTCCAACGAAGGCCGTGGCTACGTGCTGCGTCGCATCATCCGCCGCGCCTGCCGCCATGGTAACAAGCTGGGCGCCAAAGGCAGCTTCTTCTACCAGATCGTCGCCGCGCTGGTGGCCGAGATGGGCGAAGCCTTCCCGGAATTGAAACAGCAGCAGGCGCATATCGAGCGCGTGCTGAAGACCGAAGAAGAGCAGTTCGCCAAGACCCTGGAGCAGGGCCTGAAAATCCTCGAACAGGATCTGGCCGAGCTCAAGGGCAGCGTGATTCCGGGCGAAGTGATCTTCAAGCTGTACGACACCTTCGGCTTCCCGATGGACCTTACCGGCGACATCGCCCGTGAGCGCGAGCTGACTCTCGACGAGGCTGGCTTCGAACGTGAGATGGAAGCTCAGCGTGTACGTGCGCGCTCGGCCAGCTCTTTCGGCATGGACTACAACGCCCTGGTCAAGGTCGACAGCGACACCGAATTCCTCGGCTACCAAGGTACCAGTGGCAGCGGCAAACTGATCGCCCTGTTCAAGGACGGCCAGGCTGTTGACAGCTTGAGCGAAGGCGAGGAGGGCGTGGTGGTTCTCGATCAGACACCGTTCTATGCCGAATCCGGTGGCCAGGTCGGTGACTGCGGCTTTCTTGAAGGCGCCGGCGTGCGCTTCGATGTGCGCGACACCACCAAGGCCGGTGGCGCCTTCCTGCACCATGGCGTGGTCGCCAAGGGCAGCTTGAGCGTTGGTGCTTCGGTCAAGGCCGAGGTGGATGCCTCGGTGCGCCAGGCCACAGCCCTCAACCATTCCGCTACCCACTTGCTGCATGCCGCGCTGCGTCAGGTGTTGGGCGAGCACGTGCAGCAGAAGGGGTCGTTGGTCGACAGCCAGCGCCTGCGTTTCGACTTCAGCCACTTCGAGGCGATCAAGCCCGAGCAACTGAAGGCGCTGGAAGACATCGTCAACCGCGAAGTGCGCAAGAACTCCGAAGTCGAGACCGAAGAAACCGATATCGAAACCGCCAAGGCCAAGGGTGCGATGGCGCTGTTCGGCGAGAAGTACGGCGACAACGTGCGCGTGTTGAGCATGGGCGGCGATTTCTCGGTCGAGCTGTGCGGCGGTACTCACGTTTCGCGTACCGGCGACATCGGTCTGCTCAAAATCACCAGCGAAGGCGGGGTGGCGGCCGGCGTGCGGCGTATCGAGGCGGTCACCGGTGCTGCGGCGCTGGCCTACCTGAACGGTGCGGAAGAACAGCTGAAAGAAGCCGCGGCGCTGGTCAAGGGCAGCCGCGACAACCTGCTGGACAAGCTGGCTGGCGTGCTGGAGCGCAATCGTCAGCTGGAGAAAGAGCTGGAGCAGCTCAAGGCCAAGGCCGCTAGCGCGGCAGGCAACGACCTGGCGGGTTCGGCTGTCGAGGTCAAAGGCATCAAGGTGTTGGCCGCGCGTCTCGACGGCCTCGACGGCAAGGCGCTGTTGGCCATGGTCGATCAGTTGAAGAACAAGCTCGGCACGGCACTGATTCTGCTCGGCGGTGTGCAGGACGACAAGGTCGTGCTGGTGGCCGGCGTAACTCAGGACTTGACCGCCAAGCTCAAGGCCGGCGACCTGATGAAACAGGCCGCCGCGGCGGTGGGCGGCAAGGGCGGTGGTCGTCCGGACATGGCCCAGGGCGGCGGCGTCGACGCCAGCAAATTGGACGAGGCCTTGGCCTTGGCCCATGCATTTGCCGAGCAGGGTCTGTAACGGCGGGCATGCCCGCGTTGCGTCCAAGGTCCGGCACACGCCCGGCGGGCCTTGGCAGTCTGTCGAGTTGTATGTTTAATGGGCGCCCTTCACGGGCTGAGGCGGCTTTGAAATGGCTTTGATCGTACAGAAATTCGGAGGCACCTCCGTCGGCACCGTTGAGCGCATTCAGCAGGTAGCCGAGAAGGTGAAGAAGTTCCGCGAGAACGGCGATGACATCGTCGTCGTGGTGTCCGCCATGAGCGGCGAAACCAACCGCCTGATCGATCTGGCCAAACAGGTCAGTGGCGATCAGCCGGTACCGCGTGAACTCGATGTGATGGTATCCACGGGCGAGCAGGTGACCATTGCCCTGCTGGCCATGGCGCTTATCAAGCGCGGCGTACCGGCGGTGTCCTACACTGGCAATCAGGTGCGCATCCTGACCGACAGCGCGCACAACAAGGCGCGTATCCTGCAAATTGACGATCAAAAGCTGCGCGCCGACCTCAAGGCCGGTCGTGTGGTGGTGGTCGCCGGTTTCCAGGGCGTCGACGAACACGGCAATATCACCACCCTTGGTCGTGGCGGCTCCGATACCACGGGCGTGGCCCTGGCCGCGGCGCTGAAAGCTGACGAGTGCCAAATCTATACCGACGTCGATGGTGTCTACACCACTGATCCGCGTGTGGTGCCGCAGGCTCAGCGCCTGGAGAAGATCACCTTCGAGGAGATGCTGGAAATGGCCAGCCTCGGCTCCAAGGTGTTGCAGATCCGCTCGGTGGAGTTCGCCGGCAAATACAATGTCCCGCTGCGCGTGTTGCACAGCTTCCAAGAGGGCCCGGGCACCCTCATTACCCTTGATGAAGAGGAATCCATGGAACAGCCGATCATCTCCGGCATCGCTTTCAACCGCGACGAAGCCAAGCTGACTATCCGTGGCGTGCCGGACATCCCGGGCGTGGCCTTCAAGATTCTTGGCCCGATCAGTGCCGCTAACATCGAAGTGGACATGATCGTGCAGAACGTAGCGCACGATAACACCACCGATTTCACCTTCACCGTGCACCGCAACGACTTCACCGCTGCGCAGCAGGTGCTGGAAAACACCGCGCGTGAGTTGGGTGCTCGCGAAGTGATCGGCGACACCAAGATCGCCAAGGTGTCGATCGTTGGCGTCGGCATGCGTTCCCATGCTGGCGTTGCCAGTCGCATGTTTGAGGCGCTGGCCAAGGAAAATATCAATATCCAGATGATCTCGACCTCGGAAATCAAAGTGTCCGTGGTGATTGAAGAGAAATATCTGGAGTTGGCGGTGCGCGCCCTGCACACTGCTTTTGAACTGGATGCCCCGGCCCGACAGGGCGATTGAGGCATCATCCAAAAGGCGCGGTTTATCCCGCGCCTTTTGTCTTTTTTGGCGGGTGTGGTCGGAACTTTCTTTCTGCCCACACTGGTCAATACTTGGGTGGAGGCTCCGCTTAAGATGTGTGGAGCTGCCATCATTTTCTTTTTTGCAGACTGTTGTCCTGAACTGAAATCCGTAAGGAGAAAGGAATGCTGATTCTGACTCGCCGGGTCGGAGAGACCCTGATGGTGGGTGACGAAGTCACTGTCACCGTGTTGGGCGTGAAAGGTAACCAGGTGCGCATTGGCGTTAACGCGCCGAAGGAGGTTGCGGTGCACCGTGAGGAGATTTACCAGCGTATTCAGAAAGAGAAAGGCGAAGAACCAAGCCACTAATTTTTATCGAAATTTTGGCTTTGCAAACGGGGAAAACATGGTTATCATGCGCCCCGTGTTGCGGAGAGGTGGCCGAGTGGCCGAAGGCGCTCCCCTGCTAAGGGAGTACACCTCAAAAGGGTGTCGGGGGTTCGAATCCCCCCTTCTCCGCCATATTTTGTGTTGTAAGGTTCGATACCTGCGTTAGAGCGATAAGTTATTGAAACTGCTCGATTTAATGCTTGATTATCAGATTTGACTCCTTATAATGCGCACGCTTGTTGCACTCATAGCTCAGCTGGATAGAGTACTCGGCTACGAACCGAGCGGTCGGAGGTTCGAATCCTCCTGAGTGCACCATATTTGAAATGGCTTGCAGCAATGCAGGCCATTTTGTTTCAGCCAGTGGTGATCTGGTTTAAAAGCGCCGAATGCACTCATAGCTCAGCTGGATAGAGTACTCGGCTACGAACCGAGCGGTCGGAGGTTCGAATCCTCCTGAGTGCACCATTAAAGAAGGGCCTGCAGCGATGCAGGCCCTTTTTCTTTGTCTGGCGGTTTTGTCTGCTAGCGTTTGCCTTTGACGCAGCCGTCTTCGTCGAAGCTCACATTGCGGCTGTTACCTTGCCGGTCGCGGTAGTGGTAACGCGTTTGGCCATTCTGGCTGCTGGTGCGCTGCGGCGTACCCAGCGTGCTTTCCACGTCTGCCTGGGTCATGCCGCTGCGCACCTGTTGTTTGATGATGGCGTCACGGCGTTCGCGGCCAGTGATGCGATTGCCGCAACCATCCTGCCGTTCGCCGACTACCACCAGTGCGCTGCTGTTTTCCGCGGCTTTGCCGCGTGCCGGTTTGCCGGTTTTCGCCAAAGGCACAGGTTTGCCGCTGCCGGGTGTTGGGTTGTAGGCGTCTTGCAGGTATTGATCCTGCTCGGTGGGGCAGCCTTGCTGGGTGAACGTGATGTGGCCGTTGGCGTCTTCGCAGCGAAATACGCTCGAGGCCAGTAGCGGGGTGGGGCAGAGCAGAATGGCGCAGACAGCTGCGCAGTGCAGTCCATGCATCGAAACGTCCTCCATGACGGTCGCCCAGCAAGCTTAGTCGATGAGTTTTTATCTGCCAGTGGTGCCCTGCACTGCGCCTTCGGCGTCGTATGTGCATATTTATAAGCCGTGCTCAAGTTTGTGGTGCAAGCGCTTGTTCTTGCCTAGTTTTTGTCACGTGCAAAGCGAGCGCGCGGTGTTATCATCTGCCGCGTCAGCCCCGCCGGGGCTTGTGGAATACCACCATGGACTTACCCAGTAGTTACTTTGAATCCCGATTGTGCAATCGCGTATTGACTGATTGACCCTCTGTGGCGCGCGCCGTCGCTGGGGGTGGAGCGCGCCATGACTGAAGTAGAAGCTAAAAAACCGCAAGAAAGCCTGCAGGACCGCCTCGCTCAGGTGGTTGAATTGCTGCATCGGCACCGCCTGGTCGAAGACCTGACGCATCGTCAGGAAGGCCAGCATCATGACCGGGTGGAAAACCTGGTGCATCGGCAGAATCTCGCCGAGCTGCAACGCAAGCTCGATGACCTGCACTCTGCCGACGTCGCCCACATCCTCGAAGCGTTGCCGCTGAATGACCGTTTGACGGTTTGGCAGTTGGTCAAGGCCGAGCGCGACGGCGACATCCTTCTCGAAGTATCCGACGCAGTCCGCGAAACGCTGATCGCCGACATGGACGACCACGAGATTCTCGCGGCGGCCAAGGACATGGATGCCGACGAGTTGGCGGACTTGGCGCCTGAGTTGCCGCGCGATGTCGTGCATGAGTTGATGGAAACCCTCGATGCGCAGCAGCGCGAGCGGGTACGTTCGGCCTTGTCTTATGAAGAGGACCAGGTCGGCGCGCTGATGGACTTCGAGATGGTCACCATCCGTGAAGATGTCAGCTTGGAAGTGGTGTTGCGTTATCTGCGCCGGCTCAAGGAGCTGCCAGGGCATACCGACAAACTGTTCGTGGTCGACTACGACGGCGTGCTCAAGGGCGTGTTGCCGGTCAAGCGTTTGCTGGTCAACGATCCGGAAAAGCTGGTCAGTGAGGTAATGGCCACCGATCCGGTGAGTTTCCACCCGGACGAAGACGGTTATGACGCGGCGCAGGCATTTGAGCGTTACGACCTGATTTCCTCGCCGGTGGTGGACAAAAACGGCAAGTTGATCGGCCGCCTGACCATCGATGAAATGGTCGACCTGATCCGTGAGGAAAGCGAAAGCGAAGTGCTCAACATGGCGGGTCTGCGCGAGGAAGAAGATATCTTCGCCTCGGTGTGGAAATCGCTGCGTAACCGCTGGGCCTGGCTGGCGATCAACCTGATCACTGCGTTTCTGGCTTCACGGGTGATCGGCTTGTTCGAGGGGTCGATCGAGAAACTGGTGGCGCTGGCCGCCTTGATGCCGATTGTGGCCGGGATTGGCGGCAATTCGGGCAACCAGACCATCACCATGATCGTCCGTGCCATGGCGCTGGATCAGGTCAGTACCGGTAACACGGCGCGCTTGATCCGTAAGGAGCTCGGTGTCGCCTTGGTCAATGGTGTGGTGTGGGGAGGGGTGATCGGTGTGGTTGCCTACCTGCTCTACGACAGCTGGTCGCTGGGTCTGGTGATGACGGCGGCAATGACCCTGAACCTACTGCTTGCCGCGCTGATGGGCGTGCTCATTCCGATGACTCTGGTGCGTATGGGGCGCGACCCGGCGATGGGCGCCAGCGTGATGATCACCGCGGTGACCGACAGCGGTGGTTTCTTTATCTTCTTGGGAATGGCGTCGTTGTTCCTGCTTTAGCCCTTGGTTATTGCGCGTCATGGGCTGTGGTGGCTCGTGGCGCGATGCTCTGCGAACAACTCTGGTGTGGCGATCTGAAGGTTTGCTTCAAACGCTTGTTTCACGCTAAGGTTCGCCAGCTCTGCCCGGCTGTGCCCGGGCGACTCCTCTAATAAAAGAAAACGCGTCCCCTGAGACGCCGTTATAAGGAGCCACCATGACCCCCAGTCAACTCCTGCTCGAGGGCGTCGAGCTCATGCTGTTTGGCATGGGTTCCGTGTTTCTCTTCCTGGCTCTACTGATTCTGGCGATTCGCCTGATGGCGCGGTTGATCGAGCGCTTCGCGCCGCCGGCCGCATCGCGTGCGGCCGTTGTGCCGGCGCCGACCCAACTCGTCGAGCAACCTGAGCCCGCGGTGCTGGCCGCGATTCAGGCCGCCATTCATCAACACCGCGCGCGCCGCGGTTGATCCAGGTTTGTCAGGGAGTTTGCATATGACTGCTGCGAAAAAAACGCTGGGCATTACCGATGTGGTGCTGCGCGATGCCCATCAATCGATTCTGGCGACTCGCGTACGTTTGGAAGACATGCTGCCGATCGCGCCCAAACTCGACCAGGTGGGCTTTTGGTCGGTAGAGTCCTGGGGCGGCGCGACCTTCGATGCCTGTATCCGTTACCTCGGCGAAGACCCTTGGCATCGTATCCGCGAGCTGAAGAAGGCCATGCCCAATACCCGTCAGCAAATGCTCCTGCGCGGACAGAATTTGCTGGGCTACCGCCACTACGCCGATGACGTGGTGGAAAAGTTCGTCGAGCGCGCCGCGGTCAATGGCGTCGATGTGTTCCGTGTGTTCGATGCGATGAACGATCCGCGCAACCTGCAGACTGCGCTGAAGGCGGTCAAGCAGCAGGGCAAGCATGCCCAGGGCACGATTTCCTACACCACCAGCCCGGTGCATACCCTGGAAATGTGGGTCGATCTGGCCAAGCAGATCGAAGACATGGGCGCCGATTCGGTGGCGATCAAGGACATGGCTGGCATCCTCAACCCGTACATCGCGTTCGAGTTGGTATCGCGCCTCAAGGCCAGTCTGTCGATCCCCATTCACATGCAGTGCCATGCGACTGCCGGCCTCTCCACCGCGGCCATTCTCAAGGCCGTGGAAGCCGGTATCGACAACGTCGACACCGCAATTTCCTCGCTGTCGATGACCTACGGCCATTCGCCGACTGAGTCGGTGGTGGCGATCTTCCAGGGCTCCGAGCGCGACACCGGGCTGAACCTGGAGCTGCTCGAAGAAATCGCCGCCTACTTCCGCGAAGTGCGGAAGAAGTACGCCAAGTTCGAGGGCAACCTCAAAGGCGTCGATTCGCGCATCCTGGTCGCCCAGGTGCCGGGCGGCATGCTCACCAATATGGAGAGCCAGCTGAAAGAACAAGGCGCCCAGGATAAGTTCGACGACGTGCTGGCGGAGATCCCGCGGGTGCGCGAAGACCTCGGCTTTATCCCGCTGGTGACGCCGACCTCGCAGATTGTCGGCACCCAGGCGGTGATTAACGTGCTCACCGGCGAGCGCTACAAGTCGATCACCAAGGAAACCGCCGGCGTGCTCAAGGGTGAATACGGTGCGGCCCCCGCGCCGTTCAACTCGGCGCTGCAAGCCCGCGTGCTGGATGGTGCTCAAGCGATTACCTGCCGCCCGGCCGATCTGCTCAGTGCGGAAATGCACCGCTTGACCGCTGAGCTCAAGGGCCTTGCCGAGGAGAAAGGCATCACGCTGGCCAAGGACGAAATCGATGACGTGCTGACCTATGCGCTGTTCCCGCAGATCGGTCTGAAGTTTCTGGAAAATCGCGGTAACCCGGCAGCCTTCGAGCCGACCCCGAACGGTAAGGATGCGCCGTCTCGCGAGGCCGGCAAGCCTGAGGTCTACACCGTCGAAGTCAGCGGCAAGTCCTACGTGGTGCAGGTCAATGAGGGCGGCGATATCGACGGCATCAAGCCGCTGGGTAGCGCTACGCCTGCCGCGGTTATCGCCGCGCCGGCGGGGGCTGGTGAGCCGCAAGCGGCGCCGCTGGCGGGCAACATCTTCAAGGTCTTGGTGCAGCCAGGCGAGGTGGTCGAGGACGGGCAGTTGGTGATCATCCTCGAGGCGATGAAGATGGAAACCGAGATCCGTGCGTTCAAGGCCGGTACTGTCGGCGCGGTTAACGTCAAGGTGGGCGATTCGGTGGCGGTGGGCGACAGCCTGCTGACCATTGGCTGAGGACGGAATTCATGGAGAAGCTCCTCAAGTTGTGGCAAAGCACGGGTCTGTATCACATCGAGCCAGGGCAGGCGTTGATGATGGTGATTTGCCTGGGCCTGATCTACCTGGCGATCAGAAAAGGCTTCGAGCCGCTGCTGCTGATCCCGATTGGCTTCGGCGGTTTGCTGGCGAACATTCCGGTGGCCGGGATGGCCGAAGGCAGTGGGATTTTGCACCTGTTCTATGAGGTGGGTCTGCCGACCAGTGTGTTCCCGTTGCTGATTTTCATGGGCGTCGGGGCGATGACCGATTTCGGTCCGATGCTGGCCAACCCGAAGACCTTGTTCCTGGGGGCGGCCGCGCAGTTCGGCATCTTCGGGACGTTGATCGGTGCATTGGCGCTGACCTCGCTGGGCATTCCTGGCCTGGAATTCACCCTGCGCGAAGCGGCGTCGATTGCGATTATCGGCGGTGCCGATGGCCCGACGTCGATCTTCGTCACCTCCAAGTTGGCGCCCGATTTGCTCGGCCCGATTGCCGTGGCGGCGTATTCGTACATGGCCCTGGTGCCGCTGATTCAGCCGCCGATCATGCGGGCGCTGACCACCAAGGAAGAGCGCGCCATCGTCATGCAGCAACTGCGGCATGTCAGCCAGGTCGAGAAAATCGTCTTTCCGCTGGTGCTGTGCCTGCTGGTCGGCATGCTGCTGCCAGATGCCGCGCCGCTGGTGGGTATGTTCGCCTTCGGCAACCTGCTGCGCGAGGCCGGGGTAGTCGAGCGGTTGGCCGATACCTCGCGCAACGCGCTGATCAATATCGTCACCATTGCTCTGGGCCTGACGGTCGGCTCCAAGCTGTCGGCCGAATCCTTCTTGCAGCTGAAGACCCTGGGTATTCTGGTGTTGGGCATGGTCGCGTTCTGTGGCGGCACGGCGGCAGGGGTGTTGATGGCCAAGCTGATGAACCTGTTCAGCGATAACAAGATCAACCCGTTGATCGGTTCGGCTGGCGTATCGGCGGTGCCAATGGCGGCGCGGGTGTCGAACAAGGTTGGCCTGGAAGCCAACCCGCAGAACTTCCTGTTGATGCATGCCATGGGGCCGAACGTGGCCGGGGTGATCGGTTCGGCGGTGGCGGCGGGGGTGCTGCTCAGCTTTATCGGCTGATGCATGCCGCCCGAAAAAGCTGCCAGGTTAGGCAGCCTTTTCGGGCACACAAAAAAACCGGCCAGAAGCCGGTTTTTTTATTGCTGACATTTACGCTTCTTCAGCAGCCATTTCGGCGTCATGGGCAATCAATGCCACCAGGGCATTCTGTTGACGACGCGACAGCTGGCGGAAGCGTTGCAGCAGCTCACGCTCATGCAAAGACAACTCGGGGCTGTCTAGGCGCACTTCAAGATCGTCACCCAGCGTGCCCTCTTGGAGCATGCTCTGCTCGAGGCGGGCGATGATCTCCGAGTTCATGCTGCGGTGATGATTACGCGCTACATCAGCGATGCGCTCGCGCATGCCATCGGGCAAGCGAACGACGAACTTGTCAGCCGTACGGCTGGAATAAATAGCCTGTTTCATAGGGCGCATACATTAAACCGGTTAGTTCAGGGAAGCGATGCTGGCATTGAGCTGCAGGATTGTCACCGGTTTGACCATCTTTAGCACTAGCCGTTCAACCAGAATCGCCATTCGCGTCGTTTATGACCTTGCGGTCACCTAAACAATTCATTGACGCCAATTACGTGTCGCATTTTGACTAAGGTGCAGGCTTTTTGCCAGCACCGGTTGTCAGAAATGCGTGTCATTGGACACAAACTGGACATTTCGTTCACCGCTTCAGCAAAACCTTCAAGCAATCGTCACTTAAGCGTCATGGCTCATTAACGGGGCTGACACAGGATTTGCCTACCTTGGTCTACACCAGCGAGCAGCCTGGCAGATGGCGGCCTGGCGTCGCCGAGTAACCGTTAATAAGAGGGCATCCCATGAATGCAGTGATCCGCGTTGAGAGTCTGAACAAAACGTTCGGCCGCAAACAGGCGCTGTACGACCTGGCCTTGTCCGTGCAACCAGGTGAAATGGTCGCGTTGATCGGCGCATCGGGCTCCGGCAAGTCGACCTTGTTGCGGCATGTCGCGGGTCTGGCCTGTGGCGATCGCAGCGGCGCTGGACGCATTCACGTGTTGGGCCGCGAGGTGCAGGCTCAAGGGCGCTTGAGTAGCGATGTGCGTCGACTACGCGCGGATATTGGGTACATCTTCCAGCAATTCAATCTGGTCGGTCGCTTGAGCGTAGTACAGAACGTATTGCTTGGCTGCCTGGGCCGTACGCCACGCTGGCGCGGCACCTTGGGCCTGTTCACCGTTGAAGAAAAGCAGCGTGCGCTGCATGCCCTGAAGCGTGTCGGCCTGGCCGATCTGGCCATGCAGCGCGCCTCGACGCTGTCCGGCGGCCAGCAGCAGCGCGTAGCGATTGCCCGTGCCCTGTGCCAACGCGCCAAGGTGATTCTGGCCGACGAGCCGATTGCCTCGCTGGACCCCGAGTCGGCGCGCAAGGTCATGCAGATTCTCGCCGACATCAACCGCGAAGACGGCACCACCGTGGTGGTCACCCTGCATCAGGTCGACTACGCCACGCGTTATTGCCAGCGCGCCGTGGCCTTGAAGGGCGGACGCATCCATTTCGACGGGCCGACCGTCGACCTCAACCCGAATTTCCTCAATGACCTCTACGGCGCCGACCTCGATACCAGCCTGCTGGTTGATAAGCCGCGCCGCCAGCGTCCACAGGATGTGCCGCTGACCCTGGCCAAAGCCTGATCGCCGCAGCCTCCGCCTTATTTCCGAACGCCAACCCGCAACAGGAGTGCTTTGCATGTTTAAACGCATCAGTCACGTTCTCGCCGCCTCGGCACTGCTGACCGGCTCGATTCTGGGCAGCGCCCAGGCCGCCGAGCAGGAAATCAATTTCGGCATCATTTCCACCGAGTCGTCGCAGAACCTCAAGGGTACTTGGGACCCGTTCCTCGCCGACATGAGCAAGCAGACCGGCATGAAGATCAATGCCTTCTTCGCCCCGGACTACGCCGGGATCATCCAGGGCATGCGCTTCGACAAGGTCGACGTGGCCTGGTACGGCAACAAGGCAGCGATGGAAGCGGTGGATCGCGCCGGTGGCGAGGTATTCGCCCAGACCGTCGCAGCCAACGGCTCCCAGGGTTATTACAGCCTGATGGTGGCGCACCAGGACAGCCCGCTCAATTCGATCGCGGACATGCTGAAAAACGCCAAGAACCTGACTTTCGCCAACGGCGATCCGAACTCCACTTCGGGTTATCTGGTGCCCGGTTACTACGTGTTCGCGCAGAACAATGTCGATGCCAACAAGATCTTCAAACGCGCGCTGAACGGCAGCCATGAGGTCAACGCGCTGTCGGTGGCCAACAAGCAGGTCGATGTCGGCACCTTCAACAGCGAGGGCATGGAACGTCTGGAAATCACCGCGCCGGACAAAGCCGCGCAGCTGAAAGTGATCTGGACCTCGCCGCTGATCCCGTCCGACCCGATGGTCTGGCGCAAGAACCTCAGCGCCGAAGACAAAATCAAGCTGCGCGAGTTCTTCATGACCTACGGCGACCAGCCCGCCGAGCTGAAGGTTCTGGAAGGTCTGCAGTGGGGCAAGTTCCGCGCCTCCGACGATGAGCAGCTCCTGCCGATCCGTCAGCTCGAACTGTTCAAGCAGCGCAGCGAAGTGGCCAACAACACCAAGCTGTCCGACGCCGACAAGCAGGCCAAGTTGCAGGCGCTGGACGAGCAACTGGCCAAGCTGGAACAGCGCATGGCCGAGCGTGAGCAACAGAACGCCGCCAGCGCTGGCTGATCGCGCCAGTCGCCTGGTCCACCAGGGCCGGGCGACTGACCCCGTCGTTTTTATCGAGAGAGCGTTATGACCACCCTGATGTCCACCTCCACCCTCGATGCCAGCGGCAAACGCTCCTGGCCGCAGTTGCTCGGTTGGGGCCTGTTCTTCGCGATGCTGGCCTGGTCCTGGCAGGGCGCCGAGATGAACCCGCTCGGCCTGATCCGCGACTCCAGCAACATGGCGACCTTCGCCGCAGACTTCTTTCCGCCGGACTTCAGCAACTGGGAGCTGTACCTCAAGGAGATGATCGTCACCGTGCAGATCGCCTTGTGGGGCACGGTGCTGGCGATCGTCTGCGCGATTCCGCTGGGCATCCTGTGTTCCGCCAATATCGTGCCGTGGTGGGTGTATCAGCCGGTGCGTCGGGTGATGGACGCCTGCCGGTCGATCAACGAAATGGTCTTCGCCATGCTCTTTGTGGTGGCCGTCGGCCTAGGCCCGTTCGCCGGGGTGTTGGCACTGTTTATCGGCACCACCGGGGTGCTCGCCAAGCTGTTCGCCGAGGCGGTCGAGGCCATCGATCCGGGGCCGGTCGAAGGGGTGCGCGCCACCGGCGCCAGCGCCATGCAGGAGGTGATCTTCGGCGTCATCCCGCAAGTGCTGCCGCTGTGGATTTCCTACTCGCTGTACCGCTTCGAGTCCAACGTGCGCTCGGCCACGGTGGTCGGCATGGTCGGTGCCGGCGGGGTTGGGGTGATTCTCTGGGAAGCGATTCGCGGCTTCCAGTTCGCCCAGACCTGCGCCTTGCTGATCGTGATCATCCTGGTGGTAAGCCTGATCGACATCCTCTCGCAGCGCCTGCGCAAACAGTTCATCTGACGGAGACCAGGGTGCCTGCGGGCGCCCTTAATACGCCATGCACTTGTCTAGACAAATCGAACCGCTGTACCGCGAGCTGGCTGCCGTGTTGCGTGCCGAAGTGCAGTTGCTGGCACCCGGCGATTACCTGCCGGGGGAAATCCAGCTGGCCGCGCGTTTCGCGGTCAACCGCCACACCCTGCGCCGCGCGGTGGATGAACTGGTGCTCGAAGGCCGCCTGCTGCGCCAGCAGGGTAAAGGCACGCGGGTGCTGGCCCGGCCGCTGATCTATCCGGTGGAAGCTGGCAGCGCCTACAGCGATTCGCTGTCCGCGCTGGGCCATCGGGTCGAGGCGCAATTGCTCGAGCGGCGCCAGCGCACGGCCACCCAGGAGGAATGCCAGCACCTGCAACTGAGCGCCGCCGCCGATGTGCTGGAACTGAGCACCCTGCGCCTGCTCGACGGTCAGCCGGTCAGCCTAATTCGTCACCGCTTCTGCGCCAGCCGTGTGGCCTTACTCGCCGCTTACCGGGGCGGCTCGTTGCGCCATTACCTGGCCGAGCGCGACCTGCCGCTGACTCGCACCTTCAGCCTGATCGGCGCGCGCCTGCCGAGCCGCGACGAAGCTGCGCGCCTGCTGATGCCGCAACACGCGCCGCTGCTCAGCGTACTTACCTTGTCCCGCGACATGGCCGGGCGGCCGGTGGAGTTGGCCTTATCGACCAGCCGCGCCGACCGCTTCCAGTACCAGGTCGCGCCCTGATGGAGACCTTGACCATGCCCCACGATCCACAGATCGCCACCCGCCAGCGCTGGATGGGTGTACTCGCCCGTGCCGGCGGCCAATTGGCGGCCTACGCGTCGGCGTTGCAGGAAGCCGAATACCGCCTGATTCGCGCCCCGGAAATCGGCATGACCCTGGTGCGCGGACGCATGGGCGGCACCGGCAGCCCGTTCAACCTCGGCGAAATGAGCGTGACCCGCTGCGTGGTGCGCCTGGCCGATGGCCGCACCGGTTACAGCTACGTAGCGGGCCGCGACAAACAACACGCCGAACTGGCGGCCCTGGCCGACGCGCATTTGCAAGGCGTCGAGCAGCCGCATTGGCTGAGCCGGCTGATCGAGCCCCTGGCCGCCGCTCAGCAGGCGCAACAGGCGGCCAAGGCCGCCGAAACCGCAACCACCCAGGTGGAATTCTTCACCCTGGTCAGAGGAGACGACTGATGAACGCGGCGAATAGCTCGCAATGGCTGCAACCGGCCTTCAACGACCCGGTGCTGGACGCGCAGACCAGCTTCCGCAGCGCCCTCAAGGCCCTGGCCGAGCCTGGCCTGGTGCAACCGCTGAACCGCGCCCTGGCGCTGGAAAATCTGCATCCGGCGACCTACGCCCTGTGCCTGGCGTTTCTCGATGGCGACACGCCGCTGTGGCTGGCGCCGCGTTTCGACACCCCAGCGATCCGCGCCAACCTGGCGTTTCACTGCGGCTGCCCGATTGTCGCCGAGCGTGAGCTGGCGCTGTTTGCCCTGCTCGATGACAGCGAACTGACGGACCTGTCGGCCTTCGACAATGGCAGCGAGCGCTACCCGGACCAGTCCTGCACCCTGCTGATCCAACTGGATACCCTCGGCAATGGCGCAGCCCTGCGCTGGCGCGGGCCGGGGATCAAGGACGTACGCAGCGTCGAGCTGCCGCTGCCAGCGGCGTTCTGGCAGCAGCGCCAGGCACGCAGCGCCTTTCCCCGTGGCCTGGATGCCTTCTTCGCCGCTGGCGAGCAAGTGATCGGCCTGCCGCGCAGCACCCGCGTGCTGGTCAAAACCGAGGAGGCCGCCTGATGTACGTCGCCGTCAAAGGTGGCGAGCGCGCCATCGACAATGCCCACTTGCTGCTGGCGAAAAAGCGCCGTGGCGATACCGCGATTCCCGAACTCAGCGTCGAGCAGGTGCGCGAGCAAATGCCGCTGGCCGTGGCGCGGGTCATGAGCGAAGGCTCGCTGTACGACCCGCAGTTGGCTGCATTGGCGATCAAGCAGGCGGCCGGCGACCTGATGGAGGCGATCTTCCTGCTGCGCGCCTACCGCACCACGCTGCCGCGCTTCGGCGCCAGCTCCGCGCTGGACACCACGCAGATGCAGCTCTCCCGGCGCATTTCGGCCACCTTCAAGGACCTGCCAGGCGGCCAGCTGCTCGGCCCGACCTTCGACTACAGCCACCGTCTGCTGGATTTCGCCTTGCTGGCCGAAGGCGAAAAGCCAGGGCCGCAGGTCGATCCGCTGGCTGAACTGTCGCCGTGCCCGCGGGTGCTGGATTTTCTCGCCGACGAAGGCCTGATGGCCCGCGAGGCGGATGACCGCGCCACCGTGCCGGATATCACCCGCGAGCCGCTGGATTTTCCCGCTAGCCGCGCCCAGCGCCTGCAGGCCCTGGCCCGGGGTGATGAAGGCTTTCTATTGGCCCTGGGTTATTCCACCCAGCGCGGCTACGGCCGTAATCACCCGTTTGCCGGGGAGATTCGCATCGGCGAAGTCGAGGTCTGGCTGGAGCCGGAAGAACTCGGCTTCGCCGTGCCGCTGGGCGATATCGAGGTGACCGAGTGCGAGATGGTCAACCAGTTCGTCGGCGGCAAGGGCATCGATGCGCAGTTCACCCGTGGCTACGGCCTGGCCTTCGGCTATGCCGAGCGCAAAGCCATGGGCATGGCCCTGGTCGACCGTTCGCTGCGCGCGGCGGAATACGCCGAAGAGGTGGAAGGCCCGGCGCAGCAGGAAGAGTTCGTGCTGATGCACTGCGACAACGTCGAGGCGGCGGGCTTCGTCTCGCACCTGAAATTGCCGCACTACGTCGACTTTCAATCCGAGCTGGAGCTGATCCGCAAACTGCGCAAGCAGACATGCGAGCAGTCGGCCGCCGAGGAGCAACGCGCATGAATGCCCAAAGCCAGATCACTCACGCCCTGGAAGCCGGGTACAACTTCGCCTATCTCGATGAGCAGACGAAAAGAATGATCCGCCGTGGCCTGCTCAAGGCCGTGGCCATCCCCGGTTATCAGGTGCCGTTCGGTGGCCGCGAGATGCCGCTGCCCTATGGCTGGGGCACCGGCGGCATGCAGCTGACCGCTGCCATTCTCGGTGCCGAGGATGTGCTCAAAGTGATCGATCAGGGCGCGGATGACACCACCAACGCGGTGTCGATCCGGCGCTTTTTTGCCCGCACGGCTGGGGTCAAAACCACCACCCGCACCCCCGAGGCGACGGTGATCCAGACTCGCCACCGCATCCCGGAAACGCCGCTGACCGGCGAGCAGATCATGGTCTATCAGGTGCCGATTCCCGAGCCGCTGCGCTTTATCGAGCCCTCGGAAACCGAGACCCGCACCATGCACGCGCTGGAAGATTACGGCGTGATGCACGTAAAACTGTACGAGGACATCGCCACCTTCGGCCATATCGCCACCAGCTACGCCTACCCGGTGACGGTGGATGAGCGCTACGTGATGGACCCCTCGCCGATCCCCAAATTCGACAACCCCAAGCTGCACATGAGCCCGGCGCTGATGCTGTTTGGCGCCGGCCGCGAGAAGCGCCTGTACGCCGTGCCGCCGTTCACCCGCGTGGTGAGCCTGGATTTCGCCGATCACCCGTTCGAGATCCAGCGCTGGGACGAATGCTGTGCCTTCTGCGGCAGCCAGGATTCTTACCTCGACGAGCTGATCGTCGATGACGCCGGGACCAAGCGCTTCGTCTGCTCCGACACCGATTACTGCATGCAACGCCGTGACCTTGAAGAGGAGGGCGCGCAATGAGTGCTGCCGAACAGTTGCACCTGCACAACGACACGGCGCAGCCGCTGTTCAGCGTGCGTGACCTGACCCGCCTGTACGGTCCGGAGACGGGCTGCCAGGGCGTGTCCTTCGATCTGTATCCGGGCGAGGTGCTGGGCATTGTTGGCGAGTCCGGCTCGGGCAAGTCGACCCTGCTCAGCCTGCTCTCTGGGCGTTGCCCGCCGGATCGCGGCGCAGTCAGTTATCGCGACAGCGCCGGCAACTGGCTCGATCTGTACAGCGCCAGCGAAGCGCAGCGGCGCACGCTGCTGCGCACCGAGTGGGGCTTTGTCGAGCAGAACCCGCGTGACGGTCTGCGCATGGGCGTGTCGGCCGGGGCCAATATCGGCGAGCGGCTGATGGCTCAGGGCGTGCGCCATTACGGCGAACTGCGCGCGGCCGGCATCGGCTGGCTGAAACAGGTGGAGATCGACCCGCTACGTATCGACGACTTGCCGCGCACCTTCTCCGGCGGCATGCAGCAGCGTTTGCAGATCGCCCGCAACCTGGTCTCCAGCCCACGTCTGATCTTTATGGACGAACCCACCGGCGGCCTCGATGTGTCGGTGCAGGCGCGCCTGCTTGATCTGCTGCGCGGGCTGGTGCGCGAGCTGGACCTGGCGGTGGTGATCGTCACCCACGACCTGGCGGTGGCGCGCTTGCTCGCGGATCGGCTGATGGTGATGCGCCGCTCCCAGGTGGTCGAGGCCGGTCTGACCGACCAGATTCTCGATGATCCGCAGCATCCCTATTCGCAGTTGCTGGTGTCGTCGGTGTTGCAGCCCTGACGAGACTCTGTGTGGTAGGGCGGACATGCCGAAGGCTTGTCCGCCAACGGGCTGGCAGCGGTGGACAAGGCTTCGCCATGTCCACCCTACGGGTACAGGTTTAATCCGAGGTGTGTATGAACAACCTGATCGAGGTCTCCGGCCTCAGCAAGACCTTCACCCTGCATCAGCAGCACGGCGTGGTGCTGAATGTGTTGAGCGGGCTGCATTTCAGCGTGCGCGCTGGCGAGTGCCTGGTGTTGCACGGCCAATCCGGCGCCGGCAAGTCGACCTTGCTGCGCACCCTGTACGGCAATTACCTGGCCGCTGGCGGCAGCATTCGCGTGTTGCACAACGGCGAATGGGTCGAGCTGGTCGGCGCCGAGCCGCGCCAGGTGCTGGCGGTACGCCGGCAGACCCTGGGCTACGTCAGCCAGTTTCTGCGGGTGATTCCCCGGGTCGCCACCCTGGATGTGGTGATGGAACCGGCCCTGGCCCGTGGTTGGCGCAAGGCCGATGCCGAGGCGCGGGCGAAAAGCCTGCTGAGTCGCCTGAATATTCCCCAGGCCCTGTGGCAGTTGGCCCCCGGCACCTTCTCCGGCGGCGAGCAGCAGCGGGTGAATATCGCCCGCGGCTTTATGGTCGCCTGGCCGCTGCTGCTGCTGGACGAACCCACCGCCTCGCTGGACGACGCCAACCGTCAGGTGGTGCTGGAGCTGATCGATGAAGCCAAGGCCGCAGGCAGCTCGCTGATCGGCATCTTCCACGACCGTGCCGCCCGCGAGGCGGTGGCCGAGCGCTTTCTGGACATGAGCGCTACGGCGCAGCAGGAGTACATCTATGCCAGCTGAGCAGATTTTCACCAACGCGAGGATCGTCACCGCCGAGCAGGCGTTTGTCGGCACCCTGGTGCTGCGTGACGGCCTGATTGTTCAGGTGCAAGAGGGCGTCAGCGGCCTGCCCCAGGCGCAGGACCTCGGCGGCGATTACCTGCTACCCGGCCTGGTCGAGCTGCACACCGACAACCTGGAAAAGTACATGAGCCCACGGCCGGGGGTGGATTGGCCATCGGCCTCGGCGGTGCTGACCCACGATGCGCAGATCGCCTCGGCCGGCATCACCACGGTGTTCGATGCCCTGGCGATTGGCGACGTCAACCCGCGTGGCAAGCGTATGCAGCAACTGCCGGCCATGCTCGACGCCATCGCCGACGCCGCCGCGGCCGGGTATCTACGCGCCGACCACCGCCTGCACCTGCGCTGCGAGCTGTGCCACCCGGACAGCCTGGCGGTGTTTCGCGATCTGGTCGAGCACCCGCTGGTGCAGCTGGTCTCGGTGATGGATCACTCGCCGGGCCAGCGCCAGTTCGCCAAGGAAGACAAATACCGCGAGTACTACATGGGCAAATATCACCTCAGCGAGGCGGAAATGGATGCCTTTGTGCGCGAGCAGGTGGCTAACTCCCTGGAGTTCAGCGACCGCCATCGTCGCGCGATTGTCGCGGATTGCCACGCCCGTGGCCTGTCTCTGGCCAGTCATGACGACGCGACCCTGGCCCACGTGCAGGAGTCGGCGGGCTTCGGCATGTCCATCGCCGAATTTCCCACTACCCTGGAGGCGGCCAAAGCCAGCCACGAGCTGGGTCTGAAGGTGCTGATGGGCGCACCGAATATCGTTCGCGGCGGCTCGCACTCGGGCAATATTGCCGCCGCCGAGCTGGCCCGCCATGAGGTGCTGGATATCCTCTCCAGCGACTACTACCCGGCCAGCCTGTTGCAGGCCGCTGTGCTGCTGGCCGGGCAGGATAACGACTATGATCTGCCGCGGGCGATTGCCACCGTCAGCCGCGTGCCGGCACAGGCGGCAGGGCTGGATGATCGTGGCGAAATCCGCGTCGGCCTGCGTGCCGACCTGGTGCAGGCACAGGTGCACGGAGGCCAGGCGGTGATCCAGCAGGTCTGGCGACAAGCGAAAAGGGTGTTCTGATGAGCGGCCGGTTGATCTATCTGATGGGGCCTTCGGGCTCGGGCAAGGACAGCCTGTTGCATGCCGCGCGCGAGCGCCTGGCCGAACGTGGTTGCGTGATCGCCCGGCGAGTGATTACCCGCTCGGCCGAAGCGGTGGGCGAGGATGCCATCGGCGTTGCGCCTGCCGAGTTCGAGCAACAGGAAGCCGCCGGCGCCTTTGTCCTGAGCTGGCGCGCCAACGGCCTGGCCTATGGCATCCCACGGCAGATCGACGACTGGCTGGCGGCGGGCCAGGACGTGCTGGTCAATGGCTCGCGCGGCCACCTGGCCCAGGCCCGCCAGCGTTATCCTGAGTTACTGGCAATTCTGCTGCAGGTGGATGAAGCGGCCCTGCGGCAGCGCCTGCAAGCGCGCGGACGGGAAAGCGCCGAGCAGATTGAGGCCCGCCTGGCGCGCAGCCGCGAACTGCAACCGCTCCCTCGCCCCTCCGGGGAGAGGGCTGGGGAGAGGGGAGAGGCCGAATCGCAATGGCTGCTGAATAACTCCGGCCCGCTCGAACAGACCGTCACCCAGTTGCTGCAACTGCTTAGCGATCCCCGCGCATGCGCCTGACCCTGCTCGGCAGCGGCGATGCGCGTCAGGTGCCGGTGTATAACTGCAGCTGCGTGGCCTGCGACAGCGCGCGGGTGTATCCGGCGCGCCGGCGCGGGCCATGCTGCGCCTTGATTGAATGCGGTGCGCAGCGCTGGCTGATCGACAGCGGCCTGACCGATCTGTGCGAGCGCTTCCCACCCCACAGCCTGAGCGGCATCCTGCAAACCCATTACCACGCCGATCACGCCCAAGGCCTGCTGCACCTGCGCTGGGGGCAGGGGCTGGTGATTCCGGTGCATGGCCCGGATGACCTGCAAGGCTTGGCCGATCTGTACAAACACCCCGGTATTCTCGATTTCAGCCAGCCGTTTGCCGCATTCGAGCGCCGCCAACTGGGCGAGTTGAGCGTGACGGCGCTGCCGCTGAATCACTCCAAGCCGACCTTTGGGTACTTATTTGAAGGGCAGGGGCTTGAGGGGCAAGCGCGGCGTATCGCCTACCTCACCGATACCCTAGGCGTGCCCGACGCCAGTGCCGAGGTGCTGCGAAAGCAACCGCTGGATCTGCTGGTGCTGGACTGCTCCACCGCACCGCAACCCATCGCTCCGCGCAACCACAACGACCTGACCCGCGCGCTGGAGGTGGTCGAGCGCCTCCAGCCAAGGCAGACCGTGCTGACCCATATTGGTCATACATTCGACGCCTGGCTGTTGGAACACCCCGATGTCTTGCCGAGCGACGTGAGCCTGGCCTTTGATGGACGGGTGTTATGAATAACGCCCGCCGCCTGACCCTGCTGCTGTGCGGCGCGGAAACCCTGGGCATGGCCGGCTTTGCTCTGTTTGCCGCCTTGCTGCCGGATTTCCAGGCGCTGTGGGGGCTGAGCAACACTCAGGCGGGCTGGATCGGCGGCGGGTTTTTTCTCGGCTATATGGTTGCGGTGCCGATCCTGACCGGGCTGACCGATAAATACGATGCGCGGCTGATCTACCTGGCGGCGATGCTGCTGACCGCCGTGGCCAATGCCGGCTTTGTCTTCGCCGATGGCTTCTGGTCGGCCCTGGCCTGGCGGGTGCTGGCGGGCGTCGGCCTGGCCGGCACCTATATGCCGGGGCTCAAGGCGCTGTCCGAACGGATCGAAGGGCCGGCGCAGTCCCGTGCCGTGGCCTTCTATACGGCGAGCTTCGGCCTGGGCACGGCGCTGTCGTTTATCCTCGCCGGCGAGCTGGCCAAATTCGGCGGCTGGCAGTTGCCGACCCTGCTCAGTGGCGTGTGCGCCTTGCTGGCCTGGGCCATGGTCTATTGGGGGTTGCAGCCCAAGGCGGTGGTGCAGCATGCACCGCGCAAACTGCTGGACCTGAGCCCGCTGAAAAACCGTGCGGTTGCGGCCTACTGCCTGGCCTATGCGGTGCATAACCTTGAGCTGTTTGCCCTGCGCGCCTGGGTGGTGGCCTTTGTGGTGTTTTCCGGGCAGTTGCAAGGCAGTGCGCCTTGGCTGTCGGCTACTTGGGTGGCGATGCTGGTGACCCTGATTGGCATGCCCGCGAGCATCTTCGGCAATGAGCTGGCACTGCGTTTCGGTCGGCAGCGCTGGCTGATCGCGGTGATGCTCAGTTCGGCCGTGCTGGCGGTGTTTATCGGCCTGAGTGCGGCCTTGCTGCGGATTCCACGCTGACTCGGACACCCATTCCACGCACAT
>TARA_R100001244_G_scaffold44182_3_pt1 | contig 52410 bp, 49 predicted proteins | sample TARA_R100001244 | Tara Oceans TARA_R100001244 (sample SAMEA2621564) | marine metagenome | biome: marine biome (ENVO:00000447); feature: mesopelagic zone (ENVO:00000213); material: "saline water (ENVO:00002010), including plankton (ENVO:xxxxxxxx)" | depth 790 m
GGCTGTGCGAGAGTTTTCCCATTTTGCCTGCGTCGATTGGTCCGGCGCCAAGTCGGAGCGTCCCGGCGGTATAGCGGTGGCTATCATCGGTGCGGACGGGCCTCCTGCCCTGTTGTCTCCCAATCCTCGCTGGTCGCGGGCAGATGTGCTCCGCTGGCTGTTGCGTCTGGCAGAAACACGTCAGGACATATTGATCGGTTTTGATCTGTCGATGGCGCTCCCTTTTGTCGATCAGGATGCCTATTTCCCCGAATGGGACGATAGTCCCGACCATGCGAAGGCGTTGTGGCGTGCAGTCGATACCATGTGCGTTGACGACCCCCATTTGAATGTCACCAGCTTTCTGGCCCATCATCAGGCTAGCCGCCATTTTCGCCATGGCGCAGGCCAGATCGGCGACCTGTTCTCGGGCGGGATCGGGCGCTTGCGGGAAGTCGAGCGCTATCAACGCGTGACCGGACAGGCCAATAGCGCCAGCTGCTTCAACCTTGTTGGTGCCGCTCAGGTTGGAAAATCCAGCCTCACCGGCATGCGCCTGCTACACCAACTGGATGGTGCGATACCGGTCTGGCCATTTGATGCCGTTCCCGATTCCGGCCCTGCCATCGTAGAAATCTACACGACCGTTGCCGCTCTTGCAGCCGGCCAGCCCAAGGGACGCAGCAAGGTCCGCGATCGCGCAGGCCTCAAGCAGGCACTGACGCGGTTGAATACGCCAACACCGGCAAGACTTGCCCGCTATGATGATCACAGCACGGACGCACTGATCACCGCCGCCTGGATGAAGCGGGTCGCAGGCGATTTGTCGCTCTGGACGCCGCTGGCGATGACCGAAAAGATCGCGCAAAAAGAGGGCTGGACCTTTGGCGTGGTTTGACGCTAATAGCGCGCAGCAAATCCAGTGCACGCCGAATTAGCTCAGCTGGTAGAGCAACCGCCTTGTAAGCGGTAGGTCATCCGTTCGAGTCGGATATTCGGCACCACCCAGTCCTCTGCATTTACGGTCTCCACAAATTCGCGGACGACGGGCCTGAAAATGCCGCAGTTCTGCGGCTTTTGGCGGATATGAATGTTCAGACCAGGACACGGAGACCGCTGAGTTGCGGCTAAATACTCGAAAATGGAGTATTTTCTCCGTCGGCCAAATAGTGTCCTAGGATGCTGATTTTGGGGGATTTCGTTATTTTGGCGTTCGGCGGCTTATTTTGCGAGCTATCGAGTCATTCAAACCCGAAAAACACCCTCTGGGCCTTCCAGCAATGGGGAATTCCTGTCGCGCGCAGTACCTTCCGCGAGCTAAGCATGGCGGGCTGCCGCCCTTCCAATATGGCAGTAACAATATCAGGAGCCAAAAACTTAAGCCGCGCAAGTCTTGCCAGATGTGGTCTCTGTTCCGAAGGGACCGATTCGCCGCTGGTCAAGGTGAAGTATGCAGCTTCTGCTTTCGCAATCAGACCAATCAACTTTGTATCGATACGTTTGGTTTGAACCGGTTCGCTCGAGGCAAATACCAGTCGCAGTTCTTGACCCCGTTTGGCAAGGGTCATCGCGATACTAATTTTTACGTTGGCATTCCTCTCGCTGACGTTCAGCTTGGGGTATAAATGCTGCGCCAACTTACTAGCATCAAAGCTCAAACCAATGGCATCGTCAGCCAGTTTGATCTGCAGATTGAGGCCAAGCAGGATATCTCGCAACCGTGATGGCGTGGCAGTTTCCATTCTGACCGCAAGCTCAGCGCAATTAGTAATCAGGGTTTGGCTTGGCACTTCGCTGGTTAAATCACCAAGCTGTGCAACGATGCATGCGTCGTCCCGCAGCCATACTGCAAGCCGAGACCGGACGGGTCGCTCAATCTCACTTGCCGGAATACGCCATGCATCAGGCGGCGACTTACCATCGATATTTTGCGGCCGCGTAACATAATAGCGATATCGCCTGTTACCGCGCTTGGCATGGGTTGGTGTCATCGCCCTGCCCAATCCATCGGTTAGCATTCCAGCAAATGGGCTCGGCTGATCAGCTTGGGACTGCAAACGATGATTGTTGCGATTGTCATGAATAAGGGCCTGCACCGTGCCCCAGAGTTTGCGATCAATGATTGGCTTATGCTCGCCCGCATAGCTTTGGTCCTTATGGGTGATCTCGCCGATAAAAATGCGGTTTTGCAATAAATGAGCCAATGCCCCTTTGCCAAACACCTGATTGCCAGCCTTGCGTCCACTGCGATAAGTTCTTGGTTTGCTGCGGATACCATCGCGATCGAGTTCGCCTGCAAGCGCGCCGATGGATTTCAGTGCGCAATAGCGCTCGAAGATATGCCTGACGATTTTCGCTTCCCTCTCGTTAATCATCAGCTTTCGGTCTTTGACATCATAGCCGAGCGGCAACGGCCCTCCCATCCACATGCCTTTCTTTTTGGAAGCAGCTATCTTGTCGCGGATGCGCTCGCCGGTCACCTCGCGCTCGAACTGGGCGAAAGATAAAAGTACGTTCAATGTCAGCCTGCCCATGCTGGTAGTAGTATTAAACGACTGGGTGACACTGACGAAACTAGCCCCTGCCCCGTCCAATATATCAACGATTTTTGCAAAGTCGGATAGGGCGCGGGTTAGCCGGTCCACTTTGTAGACAACAATGACATCGACCTTGCCTGCTTCCACATCAGCCATCAGTCTTTTAAGGCCTGGTCTTTCCATGCTTCCGCCCGAATATCCGCCATCATCATATTGTTTATCAACCGGGCTCCAGCCTTCATGTCGTTGACTGGTTATATAGGCAGCGCAGGCTTCTGCCTGAGCATCAAGACTGTTAAATTCCTGCTCCAGTCCTTCCTCGGTCGATTTACGAGTATAGATAGCGCAGCGGATAGTTTTTGCGCCTTCGCCGCGGCCATTAGGTTTTGCAGAATGACGCTCAGGCACCGGCATCAGCCTGCTTTGGTTTGCGATCAGCGCCTTTACGATCCGCAAGACCGAAGAACCTTGGCCCCGACCATTTGGTGCCGGTGATGGCGTTGGCGATTTGCGATAGAGAGCGATAGCGCCGGTCCTCGAACAGGAAACCCTCATCCATCACGATCACATGGCACGTGTTTCCATGCCAATCGCGGCTGAGACGCGTTCCCGGCTTCAGGCCGCCATGCAGGCTGATGGATACTTCCGCGCCATTACCCAGCTGCTTCGCCAACCGTTTGATCTGGCGGCGCGCAGTGGCCGTGAGGCCGCCATATTGACGCTCTTGCAGGCGATAAGCGATGCTGCGGGAAAACAGGTCGGTACCAATCGTGGGTGTCGGCTTTTTATAGAGCCTTTCCCATTCTGAACCGAGTTCGGTCAGCGACATCGAAGATATGGCTTCGAGTCGGTCGGAAATTCCGCTCACGATCGATCACCGATTTTCTCAGGGGCGATGTGATAGCAGGTCGCACCGTCGCGGCTTGACTTGAGGATATTATGGCCTTTTTTTCTCAAGCCCGACAGGAAGGCCCGGGCACTATGGGGCTGCCAGCTTGTCATGCTGCAAATTTCGCCCAATGTCGCTCCGGTCGTTTCAGACATGGCTGTGATGACGGTTGCGGATTTTATCAGTGGCGGCGGTTGGTTTTGAGCAGGCTTGTTGAGCTTTGCGTCCCCCGCACTTCTATTGGGCGGCATCAGTCGTTTTTGCTCGGCCGTTGATATGGTCATTACCGCGGGTGATTTTGTCATCGTTCGGTCTCCGTTTCAAACGCTGGCATTATCTCCAGCAGTTGCACGAGACCAAGCCGCCTGATGATATAATCACCCAGGCGGCATCCGCGGAACTGTTCATCACGGCCACAGCGACCATGCTCGAACAAACAAACAAGTCCAGTCAGAAAACTGATAAAAACGCTGCGGATATAGGTTTGAACCCGATTGTTGATCTTTTATGGATTGATGCTCGGGTCCAGCCAACGGTCCAATTCAAAGCGGACGTTCCGGAAACGCCCCATGTGTGGACGGCTCTCCGTTGGTGAGGGTTCGACTGGTGCGTCTGCATTGCTGGTTGGAGCGGCCATGTGTCCGACCTGTGTATGCGGCACATATTGCCGCTGGCCCTAATGCCATTCGCGCGAAGCGGGTCCCGATCAATTGCACGCACTCGAAGTGCTGGGGCGTTCTGGGTTTTCCCGTTTCGGCGGTGCATTCAATTTGGGGAGCGATATCTCCGCTGCGCTGCAGCTGAGGAATCGCCTGATGCTGATTATAACCCTAGGCAACACGTATCTCGGCAAGTCCATCCGCAGCAGCATTGCCATCGACAAGAAATCCGTGTCGCTAGCGACTGTTGGGATTATCTACAACTTCTGAGCATCCGAGACGGGGTGGCCTCAGTGCCTGGTCACCCCGAAAATTCTGTTGGACGTCAAAATGGGTTAGAATTAGGGAGGATAGCATCCAAGGGCAAAGCCTGATGAGCCAATTATTGAGGAGAAACTTCTATGGTGCGACTTATTGCCGCGATTGGTCTATTTTTAGGTCTCGGGCTATCGACTGGATTTTTACAAAAAACGACTGAGGCTAGGGCGACCGTTTCGCGCGCGATAAAAGATACTGTAACGATCAAGACTTTGGATGATCGTGATCTAATTTATTTTGTAGACCGACCAGCGACCGACTTGAAGATTCCAGTTCTCATCATCGTTGACGGATCCGGATGTGTCGGGCAACTTAGACCTCGGTTTAACGATCTATTTGAACCAGTCTCATATACTACTCCCGCTTTTGCGCGCGTGAGAGTCGAGAAACCCGGCGTAGAACATGGGGCAGAAAAAGGAACCCAATGTTCTGAGAGTTTCTTAAAAAATTATACAATCGATCAGCGGGTAATCGATCATTTGCGCGTTTTACAGAATTTGCGTGCCAATGCAAAATGGTGGAATGGCGAACTTTTGCTTTGGGGGTGGTCCGACGGTGGTGATATCGCGGCACAATTGACAGCCTATTATCCGCAAACAAAACGGGCCGTTCTAGGGGCGATGGGTGGCGGCCATACAATGGAAGAGCATTTCAAGGATTTTTGGGTTTGTCCGAATGCACCAAAGGGCCCGGCCCGCGATGAGTGCAAGGCGGGCCTGGAGAGAGAATTTCAAAATATGGTCGACAATCCAACCTGGAAAAAGACTTGGGGTGGGCCGGGTAATAGCTGGAAAATTTGGCCAACCCGGCTTTACTCCCGACTCAGCAACCTCTTGAAGGACAATGATGTTCCCATATTGATTGTTCACGGAGAAAAGGATTTCGATGCGACGCCAGTGGCTAGCGCCCGCAAGCTGGTTGAAGTACTCAAGGCATCTGGCAATACTAGCTTTGACTATTGGGAAATACCTGGAATGGGGCATGGGTGGAAAGAATTGCCAAAAGAGCAGGGTATGGCAATAGAGGCCGCAATGTTAAACTGGCTACTTGGCAAGGATGTCGGGCTTGGCGGGCCGCCTGATTTTGGCAAGCAAGCGGCACCAACGCTAAATAAAAAATAACCCAACAAGCACTTCACCCAAGATATTGGTATCGCGCTAGCGGTCTGCGGCGTTATTCTCACCTTTACGAGTTTCAATATTCACATGCGTTGGCGCGCGGCTTTCGCTGGTGCGCTCTTCATATCTTTTCTCGCTGATGCACCGGGCGTCTTGGGGCCGACCATACTGGTATATGTCGCGCTTGGAATATTATTTGTGCGGCAACGGATTGCGCCTGCCGGGCTTCCCTAGCGCAGCCGCCGCGATACACCATCTTTCGGTAGGAAGCGGATATCCATACCAGAGAGCCCCAGCGCGAAAAACACCGTCCAACCGGAAATGAGAGGAATTTAGGGACTATTCCAACTCTCACCGTAGCCCAAAATGCTTGTTGTACCAATTCGTCAATAGCACACGAACCAGCCAGAACACCATTGATGCCACGACAACCACTATTGGTGTGATGAGGAAAACCTCCATGCGTAAAATATCGGGCAACACCCAGTTATTTCCTAGGAAAAATATCGTTACGGCGATAATCATCGCTGATAGCATGCGCCACAGATGCCGGGCGATACGATGCCTCCCCGAAATACCGCCGCGGCGGATCACGTTGACGTCGAGCACCCCGAACCAGGCAGCGGGTCCGGCCCAGACAAGATAGGTGCCTGCGGGCACTTCATCCGTGAAGCGCGGCACTCCCGACATCGTTGCAACGCCAATTCCGGCAGCAATGAGACCGCTCGACAGGATAAACATGCATGCAATCTTTTCGAACCTGCCAATTGTTCCTTCTACACGCCTTGCCGTCATCCACCCTGTCGTCACTAGATAAAGCGCCATCAAGGCGAGGAACCATGTGAAGAGGATCGATCGAGAGTAGCTGAAATATATCCCGCTTACTCCAAGCGCGAGCATGCAAAAAAAGAAGACATGGCCGAAGCCGCGGTGTGGGCCTGACCCCTTACGAACTGTCAGTGCCGCTGCACCGACCAGCAATGCTATCGTGCCGACCGCGAAATGAATCAGTCCAATCGGATGTCCGATAGTAGACGCGGTTTGTGTAGCACAGGGCGAGACTAAGATACCTTCCTTGCAACCATAAAATAGCTAGATGCACCCTTGAAAATTTCCTCAGTCTCAATGACCTGCAACCTTCTATCATCCATCAGATCGTCCAAGTCTGCACTCTTAAGTTGTCGAATGGGGACCGGGATGACTCCTACCTTTAACAACGCTCTGACCAGCAGAATTTGCAGTGAAACCCAGGCTGACTTTTTGCTGCCCAAGCAAGGTGTTACAGAAATAAACAACCCGCCAGGCTTCAGCAGTTCAACAGTTCTTTGCACAACACTTTCCGGAATGGGAACTGTGTGCAGCATGTTGAATGCTAACACCACATCGAACGAACCATCCACGAACTCTTCATTGAAGATGTCAGCTTGTTCGAAATCAACGTTGACTACGCCACCTGTTGCGGTCTTTCCCCTTGCAATTTCGATCATCCCGGTTGAAATATCAATCGCGCGCACGCTCTTGACCAAGCCGGAAATCTCGCAGGCCGTGGTACCTGTTCCGCATCCGAAGTCCAACACAACGTCGGTATCCTTCAGATATCTTTTTGTGTTTTCGCGGCTGCGACTATGAATGAACTCAAATTTCTCTTCTGTGTTGTCATAGTTGCTAGCGGATTGATCCCAAAACTTCTCCGATTTGCTCATTCAATCTTTCCTATATTTTCAACGTGATCGTGCAGCGCTTTGTCGCAATCGTGCGGGCGGCTCAATGCCTTACAGCTCGGTCAAGCCGCTGCCTTATCGCGCAACATGATAGTTCCAAGCCAGATAAACCAGACGATTTGGCTCAGCCCAAAAATCTCGATAAAAATTTCCCACGAAGGAGCAACGGACAGGACGCCCGCGCATCCGATGATAATTCCGAAATAGTTGAGAAATTTCGGATAAATACCGCTCTTCAAACCAGTCCAGCTAATGATGAGAATCCACACGCCTCCCAGGAGCTCGATTCCACCGCCCAATCCGTCTTGAACAATGCCAATCGCCATCCAAAGTGTAGCAGCTCGTTCAGGATCATTTGCATATATACCGATCACGCTTTCCGCCCCGACATTGAAAATCATCCCGCTGGCTACAACCACGCCAGCCCAAATGAGGCCCAACGATGTTGCGACTTGCATCGCTTTGGGCGATTTTTCCTTCAATTGGTCATGCAGTGCCAACACCAGAACAACCAAAACCAACGCGGCAAAAATATAGATTATCGACATGGTGGACATGATGAGAATTCTATTCTCGATGAGAAACTCTACATTCTCAACAGGGCTGGAATTGCCTGGAAAATCGAGGACAAAGACAAATATCGCGAACCCGATAATATAGCACAGCGCCTCCGCCAAAGCCGCAAGGCCGCCCATTTTCTGATAGTTTTCTAGCATTGGCCATTTCTCCCTGTTTTCCGACGAACTGATGCTCCGAAGTAGAAAGCATGTGGCACATGTTATATTGATAATCAATAATTATATTGCTATTTATCAATATCTAGATTATTGAAGGACAATAATTAACGGAGACTCGGTGATGGAATCGAATATGAAAAAGGATTCAGAATCAGATGATATCGTGCTCAAATCAGCACGTGGAATATTGGCTGTTAGCAAGTGGGTTTTGTTGGTTGGAATAGGCGTTGTCACAATTTGCTTGCTGGCAATGCCATTCACCTACCAATATCTGCTGGCCGAAATAGCAAAGGCATTTGTGAGCCCGCCCGAACCTGAGATTTTCGGGATGATCGTATTGATAATGGCACTGGCGGTTGTCTTGCTGTTGCTGACGCTTTTTGCGGTCAATCGTTTGCGTCGGATCGTGCGCTCGGTTGGTGAGGGCAACCCTTTTACTCATATCAACGGCACCCGACTGCGCGGTATTGGCATTGCAGCCGTCGGAATCCAGATTGTCACATTTTGCGCAAGCCTGCTTGCTACGGGCGTTGTCACAATGCTCGGTGATCCGAAACCGGGCGTAGATTTTGAAATGTCGCCTGATCCCAGCATATCGATTTCCGGTATTTTGCTCGTCTTGCTCCTCATCATCCTCGCGCGGGTTTTTGATCGCGGGGCGGAGATGCAGGAAGAGTTGGATGGGACGGTTTAATGGCTATTCAAGTTAAGCTCGACGATCTGCTGCACGATAACCGCATGACCCTGACCGAACTGGCCGAGCGGGTGGATATCACGCTTGCTAACCTCTCGATCCTGAAAACGGGTAAGGCAAAGGCAATGCGTTTTACCACGCTTGAGGCGATCTGCCGGGAGTTGAAATGCCAACCCGGTGATTTGTTGCGCTACGAACCGGTAGAAGAAGATTGAGCACCGCAACGATTTTCGGAGTATCAGTACCACGATCTGGGATAGTCGCGACCGATAGTGCATCCAGTTTCCATGGAGGACGGCCTGGTTTAGGAAAAATGAAACAGTAAATACAGTTGCACTTGAATGAGCATCTAGTGGCCCCCTTGGGGCTTTAGCGGACATCATCTAGAAGAAGAGACAATGTCCGGTTCCCACCCAATAGCAGTCATAGAGCATTGTGTTTTAGCTGCCCCGATTTTGTCATTGTTAAAGGTGGCTCGTCCGGCTCCTCGCTGAGGGCAAGGAGCCGGTAACATTAGATTTCAGTACCTTCAGCCAAAATCAATGCGTCCTCCATATCGACGCCAAGATATCTAACGGTGTTTTCAATCTTGCTATGTCCAAGCAGTATTTGGATAGCCCGCAGATTGCCTGTTGCTTTGTAAATGATTGAGGCCTTGGTGCGACGCAATGAATGGGTTCCATAGTCTTCTCTCCTCAGTCCGATGCCTGTTACCCATTCATCGACCAATCGTGCATATTGGCGGGTGCTGAGGTGGCGAGCATGATTAATGCGGCTCGGGAAGACAAAATCTTCAACTGACCCTGCACGTTGATCCAGCCATGCATTCAGGCTGGAACGTGCATCCGCCATAAGTTCAAACTGTACCGGTCGTCCCGTCTTCTGCTGGGTGATGATTGCACGGTGGCGCACAGAGCCACCGCTGACGAGATCGCCAATCTTCATCTTGACGATATCACAACCTCGCAATTTGCTGTCGATGGCCAGATCGAACAAGGCACGGTCGCGCATCCGCCGATGATGATCCAGTAGAAAGCGTATTTCCCAAACCTGGCGCTGCTTCAGTGGACGTTTTGCTCCAACTTTCTTTCCAGCATTCCAAATCGGCCGTTCCCTGAACGCAGGGTCGTATTGAGATAATCCCATTTCACTTCTCCTTCGGCCTGAATTGGCCTTGGAGAAGGAACCATATTCACATTAAATGAATGACGTATTTTGGACGGTTTCCGGACCAGCCGCTTTTACTTTCCATCAAATCAGTTCCAATGACCGCAAGTGGGTGTATTGTGTTGAAGAAGTAGGTTTGGAGAGCGATCGACATCCGCCTCGGACAGCCGGCGAGCGGGATCGCCATCCCGCTCAGGCTATCGCGGGGCTCGACATCGGTTGTATCTTGGCCATTTTACGGAGGTTCTGAGCCATAGCTGCGAGATGGAACTCATCTTTTGCTCCGTTGGGACCGCGCAGGCGCAAGCGGTCCAGCTTCAGTATTCGTTTGAGGTGTGCGAACAGCATCTCGACCTTCTTCCGCTGGCGGCGTGACACGAGATACGCGTCGGTGGTGGCGATAGCTCGAGCCATGTCGCGCGCGCCTTCATGGACTGAGCGCATGATTTTGCGAGCTGCCATTTTCGGCGTGCAGCGCTGTCTGAGCTGACAGGCCTGACAGTCCTTCTGGCTCGCCCGATAGCGGATGAAGCCATCGGCATTGGCAAGCGGCCGCGGCGTCTTGAAGTTGCGGTTGGTGGATCGGAGCCGTTTGCCGCCAGGGCAGATATAGCTGTCGTCTTCGTGGTCGTAGGCGAAGGCAGACCGCTCGAAGGTGTCGTCACTTCTGCCGGACTTGTCGAAGACGGGGATGTGGGGCTCGATGCCTCTGTCCTCGACCAGCCACCCGAGCTTCGGGGCCGAGCCATATGCCGTATCTGCCACAAGCCGCTCTGGCCACAGGCCGAAGCGCTCCTGCGTTCGTTCGATCATCCGGCGCTGGGCGGTCACTTCAGCCTGCCGCACCGATGTGGTTGCCTCGACATCAACGATTACGGCATGATCGAGGTCGATCAGATAATTGGTGCTGTAAGAGTAGAAGGCCGCCTCGCGCGTCGCCGCAGTCCAGCGCGCCGCGGGATCGGCGAGGTTGATCCGTTTTGGCGTGACCGGCGTTGCATCGCCGAAGGCTGCATCATCGAGCACTTCGAGATACTCAGAGACGGCGCGCCCGGCAGCTTCGGGCGGCAGGCCTTCTTCGCCGGGCACCGACCGCTGACGATGGACATCGGCACGGATCAAGCTCGCATCAACCGCGAAGCCCTCGGCGCCCACCAGCCCCTCGGCCATGCAGCGCTCGACGGTCATCTCGAACAGCTTGCGCAGCAGGTCGCTGTCGCGAAAGCGACCATGACGGTTCTTCGAGAAGGTCGAGTGATCTGGCACTGCGCCGTCCAGATCGAGCCGGCAGAACCAGCGATAGGCAAGGTTGAGATGCACCTCCTCGCACAGCCGCCGCTCCGAGCGGATGCCCATGCAGTATCCGATAATCAGCATCCGGATCATCAGCTCGGGATCAATCGAAGGTCGTCCAGTCGAACTGTAGAACGGCTTTAGGTGCTCGCGGACGCCGGTCAGATCAACGAACCGGTCGATGGAACGCAGCAGGTGATCCTGCGGCACATAATCCTCAATGCGGAAGCAATAAAACAGTGCCTCCTGCATCACCGTCCGCTCGCCCATCATCAGCCTGTCTCCGCATAGTTGCAGACACACTGAATCAATATTTGGCTCCCCTTGCAAGGGGAGTTTTTCAACAGAATAGGGTGGGAAGCGGTCATTTAGCATTAACTGAAATAATGTCCGATAAGTTGCAAGAGCAGACGCTTTAATTCGCCATCTTAAATGATTACATTACCGGACCGAAGTCATCGAAGTCGACCGCTATAAACCGCTCTTAATTTCGTAGGCGAATGTTGCGTTGTTGTGATTTTTGCATAAGCTCATCGCCATCAAACGCCGACTGATCACGGAGCCACCGACAGATAGCTGGGAATCCATTTAGCGGGGTAATAAAGAATGGCATTAATCAACAAATTTTCTGACAGCCAAGATGAACTAGATTATCTCCGCACAGAGCGCACTGCTAGGCTAAAAAACCTCAGGACAGGATTTATCCTTATGGCTATTGCGGCGTTAGGAAATATAATCTTAACGCCTTCCTTCGCCAGTGAACAAGCACGGATTGCCTATTCCATATCAGCGGTGGCTCTATTGGTAATCTCGGCCATCAGCTATTATTTCGCGGGTACGCGATACTATCTAGAGCAACGACGATTTGATATTATCGCGATCGGTTCAATTTTAGCGGCCGGCACAATTTTGGCGGTAGCAGGGACATATGGAGAAGGAGCGCCTGAAGATCTGTTAGCCAGTTTTGTTCTCGTCTTGCTCGGACTGTTATTGTGGTCAACAGCCATTTTTTGGGTCGCCAACGTCAAAGGTTATCTCATTATTGCCGCCGCGATGGTGGCGATCTTTATTGCCTACGATATGACCCTTGACTACTCTATTTTTCAACATCTTCAGAGATCGCTTGTTGCAATAACAATGCTTGCAATGGGCTTTGTTGCCAACTGGGAAATGGATCACCGGGCCCGCGAAATATTTCGCGGTCTTCAAAAGCTGGATGTCGAGCGCGAAAAAACAGAAACACTTCTCTACAACGTATTACCACAGGCGGTTGCAAAACGCCTGCGTGCAGGCGAAGTGGTTGCGGACTCTTTTTCCGACATCTCGATTATTTTCATTGATGTAATTGGTTTCTCGAAACTCTCCAAGCAACTGTCCCCTGGTCATTTGGTCGAGCAGCTCAACGGGTTCTTTCTGATCGCGGATGAATGTGCGGATCGTTACGGGATCGAGAAGGTGAAGACGATTGGCGATTGTTATCTCGCGGTCTCGGGCGGCACAGCCTCAAGCGGACATGGGGCGAAAGATGCGGTCAATTTTGCCAAGGATGTGATTGCAGCAATGCAAGACAAAGTAAAGGACAGCGGGGTTGATATCAAGTTGCGCTGCGGCATCCATTCGGGGCCAGTCGTAGGCGGAGTGGTTGGAGTGAACCGGCTTGCCTATGATTACTGGGGGGATACGATGAATATCGCCAGCAGAATTGAAGGCGCAGCCTTGCCCAACGGGATCGCTGTATCCGAAACCACATATTATCAATGCGCCACAAGTCATGAATTTGGTTCTCCAGAAACCATTGCATTGAAAGGCGTGGGTGATATGCAGATATACCGTCTGAAAACTGAAGTAGCATAGCTGCTTTTTGGGCCCAAAGCAGTCATTCGATACGCCCAGACTATCGACCGAACCTGGGGCGCTTGCTGCCTGACCGCTTTCATTTTCCATCTAGTCAATTCGAATGACCGCAAGTGGGTGGGTAGCTGACTGTCCGCTCATGGTTGAGGATTTACAACTTGCGGACATTGGGGCGGTGAGATCATCTCCTCTGCTGACGATCCCTTAGCGGACTTTGAGAATATGAATTTGTTGAGTTTGTTCACGAATGAATTCAATGGGCCTGTATGGTTATGATCTCCCTTCTTCTGCTCTCCTTAGGTTTGGCAATGGATGCCTTCGCGGCGGCGGTCGCGCAGGGCGCATCAAGTCGCCCAAACCGTGGAACTGCGTTACGGATGAGCATTGCCTTTGGATTGGCTCAGGCAATAATGCCCCTGTTAGGCTGGGCGCTAGGGATTGCATTTGCCTCGTTTATAGAGACGGCGGCCCACTGGATAGCGCTCGTTCTTTTGAGTGCCCTCGGCCTTCGAATGATCAAGGAAGGTTTTGACCGCGACGCTGAAGAGGCAATGAAAGAGTTGTCATTATGGCCTCTGCTGGTAGTCGCAATTGCAACAAGTATCGATGCTGCCATAGCTGGCATTACATTGCCAAGCTTTGAAGCACCAATTATCCTAGCCTGCATTGTTATCGGTTTGACGACGTCTGTTCTGACGTTTCACGGCGTGTATCTAGGCGCGCTTATCGGAGCAAGGATCGGCAAATGGGCCGAGGTTCTAGGAGGGCTGGTTTTGATCGGCCTTGGGGCCAAAATCTTCATTGCAAATCAGTTTTTGGAGGTTGATGGAAGCACGGGCGCTTTCTAAGCACTTGCTGCCATTCACGGCCAACAACTCCGGGCAGCTTTCCTCGCGTAACGCGAGAAGTGAGAGGCGGCCGCCGCCGAGCTTACCCAGTCATGCTGGCTGAGGATTTTTGCGCAGCGGCACGTTCCAGTCGTTCAAAGTTGCCGCACGCCAAGTCCATTCCAGCGGTCCATAGCGGTATCGTGCATACCACCACTTCGCAAACAGGATCTGCAATCCAAAGAAGCCGATTGCGAGCAATATCCTTTGTTGCGTGTCCCACACCTCGGCCATTCCCAAACCGAATTGATACAAGATGGGAACGGCAATCAATGAATGTGCGACATAAAGCGTAAGGGTCATCCGTCCGGGACCCCTGAACAGGCCAACGAGCCGTTGCGCTGGCGAATTCCACAAGAGCGCCAGAAGCCCGATTTGCGCTGCTATTCCGCTGATTCCTATCCACTGGAACAAAATCGCGCGCTCGGTAAAGGGTCCGATCGCAAACTCTGCGCCTGATGGTGATCCGGGGACCACCGGCTTCACGAGGAATTCGAGGATCGCGAAGATTGTGCCGGCGATGAGAGCCAGTGCCAATGCAATCCCGCGATCTTTCGCAATGCGGGCGAAGAAACCTGTCCGCTGAATGACAACGCCAACGGCGAACAGTCCGGCAATCTCGCTTATCCTGCCAAACGACCAGTTTATCGACCACTTGACAAGGTTGCCCTCGATCACATTCGCCCTGATCAGTTCTCCCAAGCTACCGTTCCTGAAGATATCCCAAAGGCCGGACTGGAAAAAATAGGGTTGCGACGCGGCAAAGGCATTGCCCCAATTAGCCAGCAGCCACTGGATAAGCAGCGGTATCTGAAGGAAAAACAGGCCCGCAATTGCCAACAGCGCGTAATTGCTGCGAACTCTGTCCAACGGGATGAGCAGTAGGCCCAGAAACGCGAGCAACCGGAGTATCTCCGGGGAATACAGCAGCGAGTGGACAAATCCGATGACCATAAGGAGCAACAGCCGCCAGGCGAAACGGCCAGTGAAATCCACGCCGCGTCCCCGCTGGTTGGCCATGATTGTCGCGAAACTGAATCCGAAAAGCAGTGCGAATATCGCGAAGGCCTTGCTTCCGAAGAGGAAAAAAACGGCCTGCCCCCACGGATCGTCGGTCGATCGCGATAGTCCGACGCCATATGCTTCAGCCGCATGCACCATAAGCAAGCCGAACAAGGCGAAACCGCGAAGCGCGTCGACAAATTCAATTCGTTCAGGACGAGCCTGTGCGTTGCTTGCGCCGTTCATCTAATATCCCCCACCCTTTGGATTTTCGGCGCGACCCGCACCGGGCTATTCGCTGAATGGTTCTTTTTGTCAATGCCACGCCTATGACAAACCGATATCGATTTCATTCATCGTTGCATTAATGGTGCCGCGACCAACATTGATATGTTGCTTGTTCAACCGCCATTGCGCTGCACGATACCCAATCACATGGCAAACGTCCGCAAATAGGGCGGAAGCTGACCGGCCACTTTTATTTCCCACCTAATAAATGCGAATGACTTTAATTGGGGCGAACAGAGTGATTCACGCGTTGGCCTCCCACCAATCCGGCCAATTAACCTTGCTGGGCGTGCGCGTCGCGTTCCAAACCTCTTGCTGCTCTTCAATTGTAAGCCGCCTTTCACCAGGCCGATCAAGAGCAGCCTCGACGATCCATGGGTTCAGTTCCCATCGCACGCGCTTTTTGTCCGCAGGGTATTTCTTCTTTGCCAAACCAAGCGGTTCCAATATCGCATCAGCGCCAGAGCCGACGGCAGACAAGATAATGGCATCGATATGCTGCCCGTCGTCCCCGCGCTCCGAGCGCGCATTTTCGATAGCATTGAGCGAGTCCCGGGCAGCTGCACTGTCGCCCGCGAGCCCTTTCTGGGTCAATTGAAGCAGAAAAGCCTCGGCAGCAGTTACCCGGCGCTCCCGGCCATCCTCGCGGATAGTCACCATCTGGCCAAGCACGGAATCATAAGGAACAGTTTTATGCCGGTTCCTGGGACGTCCCTTCGGATTCCCGGACCGGCCCTTCTGGAACCGCGTTGCTGTTGGCGGATTGCCGTAGCCTTCGATCATCCAGTACTGCCCCGCGGCCACTTCAAGCTTTCCGGGTCAAACGTGAAGAACCTGATATTCTTGACCTCTCTGCGATCAAATTTCTTGCGCCCGGGGCGGCTCAGCGCTGCCTGGGCCGCCCAGGCATGCACTTTCCATCTCGTTTGAAAACTCGGTTCGGGTTCTGCAATACCAAGAATACGCAGAGCCTCATTCGCATTGTCAGCCGAGTAATGATGCTTGAGCTCGATTTTACGGCCCGGCACCGGGTTCTTCTTCTCAAGAGCCCTTTCCCGCTTCTCGATCATTGCGAGCACTTTGCGAATTGCCAAACGCTTTCCGGCAAGAGCATCCTTGAAGGTCTGCTGTTGCAAGGCCTCTTCAATTGTGGCCTCGCGCGCTTTTCCATTTTGGGTAATGGTCAATGTTTTGTCGAGAATGATCTCGAACGCCGATACATTGGGCCGGCGATGCTTGCGGGGGCGTCCTTTGGGATTGCCGGATTGACCAAGCTGAAAGCGCGAGCTGCTCATGCAGCAACATCCTCACCATCGCGGAATAACAGCTGCGGCTCGTGGCCGGTCAGATCGCCCCAACGCTGCATCGCAAGGTCAACATAGGCAGGATCAATATCGAGGCCGCGGAAGGCGCGGCCCACGCGCTCGGCGGCAATTAAACTGGTGCCCGAGCCAAGGAAGATGTCGAGAACAAGCTCGCCCTGCCTTGTGACATCGCAGTAAGCCTCCGCCACCATCGCCACTGGCTTGACCGTTGGGTGAAGCGCCAAGTCCTCGCGGCGTGAGCCGCGCATGGAGTTGACGCTGGGATAATCCCAGACATTGGTCCGGTTGCGGCCATGCTTGCCAAGTTCGACATTGTTGACGTGAGGTGCATCGCCGACACGGTAGACGAAGACCATCTCGTGCTTGGACCTGTAGAGCGAGCCCATCCCGGCATTGCTTTTATTCCATACACAAATGTTGAGCAGGTCGCCGTAGATATCATCGACCGAAGCGGTCACATCATCCATGTGACGCCAATCCATGCACACAAAATGGATAGCTCCACTGCGTGATACTTTTGCGCAGGCGCCTAAAGTTTCAGCAAGGAACGTCCTGAACTCGGGTTCGCTCATTTCACCCGATGCCATCGCGAACTCCCGGTGACGCCCCTTAGCATTGGCGTGGCCGTTGATCTTCACGTTATAAGGTGGATCAAGGAAAGCACATTCGATCAAAGCACCCTCGCCAACTACTTTCTGCAAGAACGCAGCATCACGCCCATCGCCACAGGCAACCCTATGCTCACCCAGCTGCCATATATCACCTGTCTGCACGCGCGGGCTTTCGGGAACAGCAGGGATCACTTCATCGTCCGGGTCCTGACTGTCAGCGAGAACCACGTCGATCTCGCCAGGACTGAATCCAGTCAGTCCCAAATCGATGTCCACTTCTGGCAGCGATAGATCTGCCAGCTCCAGTTTGAGGATTTCCACATCCCAACCTGCATTGAGCGCGATCTTGTTGTCCGCAAGCCGCAGCGCCTTCTTCTGCATTTCGCTGAGGCCAGCAAGCACGATGACGGGAACCTCGGCAAGGTTCAGTTCCTTGGCGGCACGCAGCCGGCCATGCCCTGCAATAATGTTGCCCTTGGGATCCGAAAGTATGGGATTGGTGAACCCGAACGCACTGATCGACTCCGCGATCTGTGTAACCTGCCTTTTTGAATGCGTTCGCGCATTACGCGGATCGGGGACCAGCTTTTCGATCTGGGTATAAGTTACCTTGAGGCGGCGATCGGCAGAATCGTCTGCGAGCGATTCATCTATGTACATAACGAGAACATAACAGGATCAATTGTTCTTGGCAAGAGCTATAAGCTGCAGCCATCAGCCAACCGCGAATATCACTGTTCTGCCGATTAAGCCGCCTGATAATGGCGATTGGGCCCCCTGTTCGGACGAATTAATTCCCTGTTCTGCCGATTAACAGGAAAACGGTATTTTGCGTACGTAAGTTGCGGTAAAAGCGCGCTATTTTGCCACCACATCAAATCGGAATCGCTCAAAATCGCCTGTTTTGGTACTCAAATGAGCAAATTTCCCTGTTAATTCCCTGATAACAGGGAAACGGCACCTGAGACCGGTTCGCTACAGACTGCGTCGCGCACCATTTTTGCGGATAAAAGTCGATCCGGGGGATCGACGACCGCAAAAATCCCGCAGCGCAAGCAAGGGCTTCTTTCGACCATCTTGATATTTCGGCTGGCAAGCCAGCCGTCTGGCGACCGCTGGGAGAAAAGCCCGCCAATTTCGAAAAATATCTGAAATCCGGATCAGGTCGCGCTTTCGCCAAAAGGCATCTTAGACAACGAAAAAAAGCCCCGCCGGTTTCCCGGCAGGGCGTCCAGTTCAACCTTCAATTGGTGACTAGAATTTGAAGCCGGCACCTATACCGTAGCGGCGTGGTTCCAGCGTGAAGATATTGGTGTACAGACCGGACGACTGATCGGTGACATAGAGTCCGGTTTCGGCATTGCTGTCGAAAATATTCTGGATGAAACCGCGAACATACCAGCGATCATCCGTTCCGTTCAGCTGGATCTGGGCATTTGCCTGCGCATAGCCTTTGATCCGGTTGACATTGCCGTTGAAGATACTGCCGAAGCTTTCTCCGGTATAAGCAAGGTCAACACGCGGAACCAGGCTCATGCCATTGTCAAAGTTCACCGTATATTGTGCCCCTGCGGAGAATTTCAGCTGCGGCGCCTGTGGCAACTGGTTCCCGCGAATATTCTTGGGAATACCGGCAGAGAAATAGTCGATCCCGCCAAAGGCTGCCGGAACCAATCCTCCCCCGGCAAATGCGCCTGCTGCTGCCGCTTGCAAGACACCGCAAACACCGAACGCACCGGTAGAGGCGATACCGCCGTTTGCGGGGAAGGCAACCGTAGGCTGGAGCCCCGCACCTGCTGCAAGACCTGGCACTGCGCCGGCATTGATTGCACCGTTCACCGCGTTAACAAAGGCATTCACCCCTGCAATATTTCCAGATTGCGATGCGACCGCACAGTTGGACGCGTTGGTGATGTCCTTGATAATAACCGCATCGGCCCGGTTTCCGCCAAAGTCACGTGGATCGCTGTTAAACGTGTCCCCTTTGACCTTTGTGTGCAGGTAGCTGAACCCCATGTTGATCAGCCAGTCCGGATCGGGGCGGATGACGGCTTCGACTTCAGCCCCGTAAATATCGGCATCGATATTTTCGTTGACCGCAGTCCGCGCGACAATCTTGCTGAGCTGCAGATCCTTGTATTTATAGTAGAATGCCGTCAGATTGAGTTGCAGGGCACCATTGCCAAACGTGTTCTTCGATCCGATTTCAAACGCATCAACCTGCTCCGACCGGAACGCTTCCGGCACCGCGAAGATTGGCTGCAGCGGCGGATTCAAGCCACCGGACTTGTAACCGCGCGAATAGGACAGATAGACCAGATTGTCATCGCTGATCTTGTAATCGAGAACCGCGCGCCCGGTTATTGCGTTTTGCTTCACCTGACGATTCTGGAAAATCTGATTTCCGGCTGTTCCCGGGTCAGCATCATAGGAACCGACAAATGGCGATTCAAACGCATTGGTCGTCTGCGCGTACGGCACCAGGAAGCTGGCCAGCGTGGACCGCGCCTGAACCCTTTTCTTGTCATCATTATACCGCAAACCGCCGGTCAGTTTCAGTCTGTCGCTGATGTCGAAATAGACTTCACCAAACAAGCCGTAGGATTTGACGGTCAGATCATCCGTATTGTTGCGGAAATAGGGCGTTCCCAAGAACGACGGCGGCAAACCATTGGCGAGCGACGTAAAGCTGCCGAGCAATCCGGTGACATAGTCAATCGCGAACGCGTTCACATAATAGCTGTTCTCGGTCAGGTGATAATCGGCATAAATCCCGCCAACCAAAAAGTTGAACGGCCCGTCAAAATCGCTCGAGATGATGGCTTCTGCCGACCAGCTGCTATTATTCTGGTTTGACCGGTCAAACTGCAGCGGTGAGGTTGCACAGATGCTGTTGCCGCCGAATGAACCGAGACCGATGGTGTCGGTATCCGACGTACACAATATGCCGCTTGGCCCGTTCGGAATGATCGCGGCGGCAAGCGGTGCAAAATAGGATGCCGGAAGACCCGGAACCAGACCAGCTGCCGCAGCAGCCAGCGTATTCAGCGCTGGCGCATAAATGTCCCGACGCCCGATATTGTTATTATAGTCCTGCCGTGAGTCCAGCTTCACCTTCTGATAGGTACCGGAAAGTTGTGCGCTGATCGGGCCGAAATCATGCTCGATCTTGCCCTGGAAGGTCATTTCGCTGGTAAAATATTCTGGCGTGAACGCGGTGTTTACTGTTCGCGAGTCCGCTGGAATCGAAATACCGGAATATTGATCGGGGCCATAAAGGCTCCCCAGCGCGAATGCCGTCGGTATCCCCTGGGTTGCAAGAAACTCCCTGGAGGACAATGCCGCCGTAAAGGTCGAGTTGGCGTTGAACGATTCGGCATTGCGGGAGCTGTTCAGACAGCCCAGAATACCTGTCGGGTCGCGTTGGCAATATTGCTTCTGGATCCGCATGCGATTGTCATTTTCGCGGAAATAGGATGCATAAAGATCAATCGTGGTATCGGGAGTCGGCTCGAACCGCAGCGAACCACGAATGGAATAGAGATCGCGGTCATCCAGTTTCGGACCGCCGTTGAGATTGGTCGTATAGCCATCCCGTTTGACGTAAACGCCGGCACCGCGAAATGCGATGGTGTCGCCGAGCGGAATATTGACCATGCCCTTGACCTTGATGGCGTTGTAATTGCCATATTCGACATCGCCCGAAGCCTGGAACTGGCCCATTCTCGGCTTGGCGGTAACGACATTGACCACACCCGCGGTCGCGTTCCGTCCAAACAGGGTCCCTTGCGGCCCGCGCAGCACTTCCACCCGCTCAAGATCAAAAAACTCTGTTTCAAACAGTCGGGTTGAAAACAGGGGTGAATCGTTCAGGTGGATCGCCGTAGCCTGATCACAGGAAACACCAACGCACAGATCGCCGATCCCGCGGATCGTAAAGCTGGAACTGGTAAAGTTGGTTTTGGTAAAGGTAATATTCGGAAGGGTGAGTTGGAGATCGGAGCTGTTTTCGATCTGCTGTGCTTCCAGAGCCGCCCCCGAAAAAGCGGAGACCGCGATCGGAACGTCCTGAGCACTTTGCGCCTGACGTTGTGCGGTAACGATAATGACATTGTCATCAACGGTGCCCTCTTGATCCTGCGCGATGGCAGGTACGGACATTGCAGACATAGCTGTAGCAGCTAACAGTAGCGATTTACGCATTTCTCTCTCCCAGATCCCATTCATTCTATTGGAGAGAGATGCTTTTGCTCTTCCCTCCAACAACCTGATAGTCAACTAATCGCGCAATTAAGTCCAGACAGAAATACAAAAAATGCACCGAGCCATTACATTTTTGCACCATATGCCGGAAATTTGATGCAAAATGGATACAAAAAAGCCCTGCCGGTTTCCCGACAGGGCCAAATTTTGTAATTTTAATACAAGATCAGAATTTGAAACGAACCACGGCTCCGTAAGTACGCGGCGCACTTGGGTAACCGGAAACCGTTCCGGATTGAGCAACGCCGTCAAACACAGTCGTGATGAACTGGTCGTTGAACAGGTTGCGTACATATCCGCCGACTTCGAGGCCGTTTTCAAGCTTGAGCGTCATCGAGCCGTTGACCAGATTGACCTCGCGGCTAAAAATCTGGGTGTTGCCCAACGCAGCATTGAAAGTCGGCAAGCCGTTGTTGATCGGCGTGTTGCTTTCATGACTGTAGTCAATCCGCGTGATCAACATATTCCCGCTGGCACCAAATTCGTGTTTGTAGGTTGCGGAGGTCGAAATGGCGAACTCAGGAATCCCGCCGGGTGTTGCGCCGGTCAGGTCGCCCAGGACACTGCCAGGGAAGTCATCAAACGAAGGATCAAGATAGGTCATTGCAAATGTGAAGACCAATCCCTCCACCGGGCTGATAGTGCTGTCAAACTCGAAACCCGTAACCGATTGCTGGCCGGCATTCTGCAAGGCAAAACCGGTACCGGTGAAGGCGAGGCTCTGGAAGCCCTTGATGGTCTGGTCGAACAATGCGAGGTTGAAGCCGAAGCCTTCCCACTGACCTTTGACACCAACTTCATAGACGGTGGCATTTTCTGGCCCTGCAAAGCGCGAACCGCTTCTCAGGTTTGGCAGCGCCAGACCGGCATCAAGGACTGGTGATGACGGAGCCGCGAAAGTCGACCCGCCCGGGCCTGCAACGAAATCGGCACTGGACGGCCGGCTGTCGCGCGACAGGTTAACCGAGCTCGCTTTGAAACCCGTTGCATAGCTACCATATATATTGACCTCGTCAGAGACCCTATAGGAGGCACGCAACAGATAGGTGAATTTGTCATCGCGGGTCTTGCCGTCTTCGACCGCGTTCGGGATGGTCAGGAAAGGTGGCTGAAACTGGAAGCCAGACAAGCCGAGCAGCGGGTTCGCAGCTGACGTTGCCGCAGCCAGAAGAGCCTGCTGGTTAGCCGCCGGCAGCGCCTGGAACTGAGCCCGCGAAGTTACCGTGCCCCCGGACGCAGCTGCAATGAACGCATCAACCAGATTGATTTGACCCAGTGGATCGAAGCTCTGCTGAGCGAGTGCAAAGTCCTTCTTGTCGTCGGTGTAGTTGAAACCACCCGTGAAGACGAGACCGTCGATCGGTTCAAAATCAACAGTACCGAAGATCGAATAGGACGTGTTGTCCATCGAAAACTGCTCTGATGTAAGCAGCGGTGTGAGAAAGATGGATTCCTGCGGGAGACCGAGAGCTGCTTCAACGCCATTGAATACACTCGGGTTGCCCGCAATAATATCTGCCGGGTTCCCACCAGCCAGAACTTCGAAGAAGTCACGGATTTGGGTGCCGTTCTCGATCTGGCTTGTCTGCGAGATGCTTTCGTCGAAATAATAGCCACCAAGCAAGAAGTTGACCGGACCGTCAAAGTCGGAGGTGACCCGGAATTCCTGGGTGAGCGTTTTTACCCTCTGGTTGCGGGTTTCGTTCGCAACATCCAGACTGCTGTAGTCAATGTCCGAAACGAACAGATTCTTTAGCTCTCGGTAGGAAGAAATCGAGGTAAAAGAAAGCGCACCAGCTTGATAATCAACCTGCAGCGAGCCGCCGTAATTGTCGACTTTATTGATCGGAACCTGATTGAGATAGGCATCATAGCCGAAGCGATCTGTCGAGATCTGGCCACCCAGCAACTGGATTGCGCCAGCGGTAGGCCCCGCGACAACCGTTGTCACCTGACAGCAAATCTCGTCAATTCTCGAGTAATCACCAATTGCGCGAATCTTCAGATCCGATGTTGGCTCGAACAAGAGCTGTGCACGAGCTGCCCAGCGGTTCCGGTTGTTCTGCTCTTCGTCCAGATTGACAATCTTGGCATAACCGTCGCGGCGGTTGTAGCTACCGTCGATCGAGAAAGCGATATTCTCTGACAGCGGGCCGGTAATATCGCCCTTGAGAACGACATTGTTGTAATTGCCGTAAACGGCTTCAACCGATCCGCCAAATTCGAATTGCGGCTCCCGTGTAACCACCGAAATGACGCCAGCAGAAGCGTTCTTGCCGAACAGCGTCGATTGCGGGCCGTTCAGCACCTCGATGCGCTGGACATTGGGAAGGTCTGAGAGAGCCGCAGCCGAACGCGAACGGAACACCCCATCGATGAACACGCCAACAGATGGCTCGATACCGAAATTGTTATCGCCGTTACCAAAGCCGCGAATAATGAAAGTCGATGCCGAAGATGTCTGAAGCTGGCTGACACGCAGCGAAGGGGTAACGGTCTGCAGATCAAGCACGTCGCGGATTTGCGCAATTTCGAGCGTTTCGCCGTTTGTCACCGACACGGAAATCGGAGTTTCCTGCAATGAGGTTTCACGCTTGGAAGCGGTGACAACGATGACATTGTCATCAAATGTTTCTTCTTCCGGCACATCCTGAGCATAGGCGGGGGAAGCGGCCATAACGCCACCGAGCGCCGTGGCGGTCAAAAATTTAGTGATTTTCATGAGTTTCTCCTGCGCCCGACGTGTTGCCGCGGGTCTAAAATGAAATCGGACTTGAATTGGACGGTAATAAGGGGCCCTCCAAGCGTCGCCCTTTTGTATATTTGGTCTCAATAGTCCAGCACAGAGAGTTGAAAAATCGCGGTTTACTCCGCGATTTTGTAGAAATTCTCGATATCGTTGCAACTAAGTCACAACTATCTGAATTTTCAGGAAATGGTGCCCCTGGCCCGACTCGAACGGGCACTCCTTGCGGAACTCGATTTTGAGTGGGACGAGGCAACCGTAAGCTTCTGATAACAAGTTATAATTTTTCGGTCAAGCCATTTTTGTGTAAGGTTTTGTGTAAGTGTGTAAGACATGTGTAAGGGAATCCCACAAAAAGTGGGGCGCGGCTAATGCTGTACCCCCATCTCTCACGTCCCTATCCTGCTGTTCTGAAGCTTCCGTTGAATTGTCTAAACTGAATGGCGCTTAGCTGTATGTTGATCCAGTCAGATCGAACCCATGCAGCATTGAATTCGATTCGCCCTGACCAACAAGAATTCACCTGTCAGACAAAGGCATCACCGCTCTACCCTATCAATGCGCGTGATCTGACTGCGATGGCTTAGAGTGCTCGTCACTTCGCCGATGCGACAGATAGTATTTCTCGAACGCAAAAAATCCGGAAATCCCGGCAAAGGAGATTGCTATGATCATTGGATCGCTCGCTGCCTTCATGGTCAGGAATGCTCCAAGAACAATCAAATCCAGAATGATCGCGCTTAGCAAAATCCAGCCTTTAGCTCCGACATCGTCTTTCAGATGACGATAAACGCCCCAATGGATGATCATGTCCATCACCAGATAAAATATCGCCCCCAATGATGCAATCCGGCTCAAGTCAAAGAACGCAGCCAACAGGCCTGCGGCAATTACGGTGAAAACCAGCGTGTGCTTTTGAATGCCCCCAGGCATTCCAAAATGGCGGTGCGGAATGAGGTTCATGTCCGTAAGCATCGCCAGCATGCGCGATACTGCAAAAACACTGGCAAGAAGCCCCGACGCGGTTGCGACAATGGCGACGCCAACCGTGAACCACACGCCATATTCACCAAAGGCAGGACGCGCCGCCTCTGCCAGCGCATAATCTTTGGCGGCGGCAATTTCGCTGATGCTTAGTGTTGATCCAACGGCAAGCGCCACTGCCATATACACAACCAAGCATATGCCTAGGGAGATCATGATAGCGCGCCCGACATTCTTTTCAGGCTCAACAACCTCACCGCCGCTATTTGTGATTGTGGTAAAGCCCTTGAACGCCAATATGGCGAGGGCAATCCCAGCAATGAAACCGGTTGGCGAAGCCGCTTCGCTTGGGGCGGTTTGCGTAAACTCGAACGTGAATCCGGATGCCCAGAGAATTGTGAGGGAAAAAATCAGTATGCCGCCAATTTTCAGGATCGCGGTGATCGAGGAGATCGCGCCGATAATCTTGTTACCGGCGATGTTCACGATAAATGCGAAGACGATCAGACCAATCGCCAGTATCGGAACCAGCACGGAATCGCGGCCTATATCGAACAATTGAAGCGTGTAGGTTCCGAAAGTTCTCGCAACCAAGCTTTCGTTGATGATCATCGAAAAGGCCATCATCAAGGCGGCTGCACCGGTAATGGTAGATGGCCCATATGATTTTTTGAGGATCATAGCGATGCCGCCTGCTGACGGATATTTATTGGACACTTTGATATAGGTATAAGCGCTAAACCCGCTGATTACGGCACCAATCAGAAAAGCAAGCGGGAAGAGTGGCCCCGACAATTCGGCAATCTGACCCGTTAGCGCGAATATGCCCGCACCGATCATGACGCCGGTCCCCATCGCCACGGTTCCGGCAAGCGTGAGACTGTTCTTATTATATGAGCCGCTTTGCATCTGTTTTGCCTTTTGCATGTCGCGGGTTAGGGTCGCGGCTGGCGCCTTGCGAACCAGAGGGTTATCAGCGGGATGACGATCCACATTAGGATGGGAACGAGGCCAATATTTGTGCCGGGGACTAAGGGCATGAGTTCGCTGTATCGCCAACCCCAACCCCACCGCGTTGGCACGCTGGTCGCGATTTCTTCGATGATGACGGTAATTCCGAGGCCGGTCAGCAGATAGATGCCGATCATTCCGTAAGTTGGCCGGTGCATCCAATGCCTGTCTCGTTTCAACATCGAGACCGCCGTGTATGCCAGCACCAATATCCCGGCGTCTCCAAATGTTGCTCGCGTACAGCCTAGCGTGCTTTCCCAGGAGGTCGCCAACCCGACGTCGAAGAAGGGCATTTGCAGCATTTCCCAGATGAACGACGTAAAGAACCCAAACGTAGCGATATGGACTTCGGGAGCTTTATCAATTTTCACTTATCTTCAATCGGACCAAATCGCGCCGCTCGGTCTGCAAACCTGTTCATGTGCAATGCGGCTTCAATCGTCAAAGGATGCTGTGTCGCATCCTCTCTGGGCGAAATAAGCTCCGCCATTTCACGAACCTTGTCATAGGTCTCGGCTGGTTGATCAGCGAGCAAGGCAAGGACAATATTTTCCAGAGCAATAACGCGGACACGAAGCTGGACGAGTTCAGTGTTGGTCATTTCCGGATCTTTGGAACCGCGTTCGTCTATTTCTGGTTGGTGCCCTCCCTCATTATCCCAGCGAGAAAGCGCCAACGGCAGATTATTCAATCGCTTTGGGTCATCATTTTTCGTCATGCCATATTCCCGGATTTTATTGGTTGTTGGATCGCGTCATTTCGTTCGCGCAGCTCACAGCGCTTTGCGACGCAAACGCAAGGCATTGGCGATTACAGATACAGACGAAAGACTCATTGCTGCCGCTGCAATCATCGGGCTGAGCAAGATGCCAAACCACGGATAGAGAATGCCTGCCGCAACCGGCACACCAAGCCCGTTATAGATGAACGCAAAGAACAGGTTCTGACGGATATTGCCCATCGTTAACTGACTGAGATGCCGCGCCTTGGCAATCCCGCCTAGATCACCCTTTACCAAAGTGATCCCGGCGCTTTCCATCGCCACGTCAGTGCCAGTGCCCATCGCAATTCCGACATCGGCCTTGGCGAGAGCGGGAGCGTCATTGATGCCGTCTCCTGCCATTGCGACCATTTTGCCCGCCGCTTGTAATTCACTGATGACCCGATGTTTGTCTTCGGGGGAAACATTGGCGTGGATTTCATCAATACCAATCATCTTGCCAACTGCTTGCGCGGTAGCTTCGGCATCCCCGGTTAGCATGACCACGCGGATATTGGCTTTGTGCAGCGCTTTGATCGCCTCTTTCGTGGTCGGCTTGATCGGATCGGCGACGCCAATAAGGCCTGCAGGCTTGCCATCGACCGCCACAAACATAACCGTTTGCCCCTGTGATCGCCCATCCTGCGCCTTGGCAATGAGCGCCGCGCTGGTGGCACCAAGCCGGTCCATCATTTTTTCATTGCCGATGGCGACGCGCTTACCGCCTGCGCTGGCTTCAACCCCTTCGCCGGTGACCGACTGGAAGTCTGTTGCCGCTTCGAACGAAAGTCCCTTGTCTCTTGCGCCGGTCACAATCGCGGCTGCCAGCGGATGTTCACTCGCCATTTCGATTGCGGCAACAAAGGCCAGCATTTCGTCGCCATCAAAACCATTTTCAGGTTCGACCGAAACCAGCTTGGGCTTGCCCTCTGTCAATGTCCCGGTTTTGTCGACGACGATGGTATCGATCTTTTCCAGAGTTTCGAGCGCCTCGGCATTCTTGATCAAAATGCCGTTTTGCGCGCCCTTGCCAGTGCCAACCATGATCGACATCGGAGTGGCAAGGCCAAGCGCACAAGGACAAGCGATGATGAGGACTGCGACCGCATTGACCAAGCCATAGGCCAGCGCCGGTTCTGGACCCCAAATCGACCATATAATGAATGTGGCAATAGCGATCACAACCACAGCGGGTACGAACAGGCCAGCAACCGTATCAGCCAGTTTCTGGATGGGCGCTCGGCTGCGCTGTGCTTCGGCGACCATCTGGACGATCTTGGCGAGAAGCGTGTCTTTACCCACGCGCTCGGCGGTCATGATAAAACTGCCAGTCTGATTTACCGTGCCGCCGGTAACATTATCGCCTTCGGCCTTGGCAACCGGGATTGGTTCGCCCGTGATCATTGCTTGATCAATCGTACTGGAACCCTTGGCAATAGTGCCATCAACAGGAACCTTGTCGCCTGGACGAACACGCAGGCGGTCACCGCTCTGCACTTGATCGAGCGATATTTCCTCTTCTGATCCATCCGCACTGATGCGCAATGCGACTGGCGGTGCCAACTCTAGCAGTGCGCGCAACGCACTTGATGTCTGTCCGCGCGCTTTCAGTTCCAGCACTTGCCCAAGTAGCACTAGAGTCGTGATGACGGCCGCCGCTTCGTAATAGACAGCAACGCCGCCATCATGGCCGCGAAAAGCAGCCGGAAAAATACCAGGAAACAGTGTTGCTACCAGACTGAATCCATAGGCCACCGCCACGCCAAGCCCAATCAGCGTGAACATATTGAGGTTCATGGTTTTGAGCGAGTTCACGCCGCGCACAAGAAACGGCCATGCGCCCCACAGAACTACCGGTGATGCCAGCAAGAGCTGCAACCATTGCGATACTCCCGGCGAAAATAGCCCTGCAAACGGCTTGCCCGGAATAAGGTCGCCCATTGCGTAAATGAACAGCGGTATGGAGAATAACGCACTGACCCAGAAGCGCTTACGCATATCGACATATTCGGGATCGGGGCCGGTATCGAGACTAAAGGTCTCGGGTTCGAGTGCCATCCCACAGATCGGACAGGAACCCGGCCCTTCTTGGCGGATTTCCGGATGCATTGGACAGGTGTAGATGGTGCCCGCTGGAACATTTTCTGCTGCGTCTTGATGCTTTCCGGTGAGGTAATGATCGGGCTGAGCGACAAATTTGGTTTTGCATCCGGCTGAACAGAAATGATAATCCAGCCCGTCATGCTGTGTATTATGCTCGCTCTTGCTGGGATCGACGTCCATGCCGCAGACGGGATCTTTTACGGTCCCGGCAGAAGCCTCTTTGTCTTTACAACAGCATGATTTGGCATTCTCGGTATCATTCTCAGACATGATCCGCACCTGCAACCTTGCGGCTTATCCATGCGCGCAGCGGAATAACCAACAGGGCGATATACCATCCATAAAGAAAGCTACCGGCCGCTCCCGCAAGAAACCCTTGCAAAGTCAGCCATTCGAATCCCGGCAACCAAGGTGCCCAAGCTTCATGCATGTGCATTGATTGCGGAGCCAAGAGACCAAAGCCGATGCAGATCAGATAGCTGAAAAGTAAGAACAGGCTCAGCGTCCAGCCCCATATGAGGATTTGCCTGCGGTTTGAAACATGCGTCATTTCTAGCTCCTCTTGATCATCAGCGGTATATACTATAGGGGGGTATAGTAGCATGATGATTTAGTGTCAAGGTTGATGCGGCCACCTCTTTCGATTGATCACGCTCCAAAATTTGGCATAAGGACAACATGACAGACAAATTCACCAAAGAAATCGTGCGGATGCGAAAGATCGAAGGTCAGGCACGCGGAATAGCTAAAATGATGGAAGATGATCGATATTGTATCGATATCCTCCAGCAATTCTCCGCAATGGAAGCTGCCCTGCGCTCTACCAAAATGAAAATTCTGGAGATCCACACCAATCATTGCGTAGAGGAAGCCCTGACTTCCGGCAGCAAGGCTGACCAGAAAGAGAAAATTGCCGAACTGGTGAACTTGTTCGGCAAGATGGGGAAATAGGCGGCCCGAAGCCTCGCAAAGCGAAGCTCCGAGCCGATTAAATGCTTATTCCGGTGCGTCTTTTTTGGGCTCCATTTTGCTATGATCCATCTTCGAATGGTCCATAGTTGAATGATCCATGCTTGGTTGCGCTTGGTCAGTCGCTTCAGGAGCTGGCATTTTAGAATGATCCATCTTGCTATGGTCCATTTTGCTATGGTCCATCTTAGAGTGATCCATCATCTGGCATGACATTTTGCCCTCGGTATCCTTCATCATCATGCCGGACATTTTCTTGCCGTCTTTCATCATTTCACATTTATGCTTGCCAGACTTATCGGCTCCATGTTCATGGGCCAACAATGGTCCTGCTGTGATCAATGCGAAGCCGCTCATTAAAATTGCAAGTTTAGTCATCGTATTTCCTTTCGGGGGTTGGAGTGATTAATTGTAACTGGCAAACACGCGTTGGCCGTTCTCGCCAAAAGCGATCACTTGATAAGGCTGCGTCTGATTTTGATATTCCATCCCCGGTGAACCGACAGGCATCCCAGCGACAGCAAGGCCTTTCACTCCGGTAGGTTTTTCCTGGAGCAGTGTGGCAATGGCGTCAGCGGGAACATGCCCTTCGATGACATACCCCTCAACAATCATAGTATGACAAGATCGCAGCGCGCCCGGCACACCGTTCGCGTCTTTGACCGCGCTCATATCATTGCTGTTCCGTGTCTCGACATCTTGGTTCATATTCGTTTCAATATGCTCGGCCCATTTCTCACAGCAGCCGCAACCAGGGTCGCGGAACATCACAAGCGGGGCAGCTTGAGCGGCGCTGGTGCAAGCAGCGAGCAAGCCAAGCAGCGCCGACGCCAAAAGCGGGTTTGTCTTCAGTTTGCGGATGTGATTGAACATTTGATCTTTCCTTTGGGTATCGACGAGTTATCTGCTCGATTTGGAGCTTGGCCTATTTAGAAATTCATATGATTCATGCCGCCATGCATGAATGTGCCGCCCAGAAATGCCTGTATAAGCACGCCGATCGTCAACAGGCCCAGCAAGATGGCGAACAGCCTTTCTTCGCTGTGATTGTGATGAAAACGGCGCAGCCCGGCCCATGCCAACAGCACCGATCCGATTGCGACAGTCATTCCTAGATAGCGATGCGCGGTGAGGATGAGGTTGCGGTCGTAAAGATAGAAGCCGCCCGCAAACCAGCCCAAAAACGCTGCGGCCACTGCGACCAGCGCTCCTATGACCAGCATAACCCGCGCTGCGGAACGCCAGTCGGGCTTGCTTCGCGCAACACCGAATGCTTCGGCTGCAAACGCGGCGACAATCATGGCAATTGGAAAATGGATCACGACTATATGCAGTTTGCCAAGCCAGATGAACAGGCGCTCACCAAAGCTCGCACTACTATTATCTACCGCTTCGCTATGATCCATCATGCCGCCATGATCATGCTCCATCCCGTCCATATGATCGCCTTCTGGCGCCGAAGAGATCGATCGATCGGGTATCATCGGTGTGGCGCCTTCGTCCATCAAATCCTGCATTTCTGCGCTCTGCGCAGATTCAGTGCTACCCTCGTCTTTTCCATGATGGTCAGCGTCAGTTCCTGGACCAGCGCCCATCTCGGTCGGATCGCCGTGCGCAAAAGCGGGAACGCTGAGCGCAGTGACACCAAGTGCAATGCAAATCATCGCTGTACGCAATTTCTGAATTGGCATCTCAGCCCTTCCTGTAAAAAAACTTAGTGTTCCGCATTTCCGTTTCCTTGGTTGCGTCTAATCACCAATACGCAGCGATAATGCCTACCCCTCAAAAATAATTTTGAGGGCAAAGCGGTCCAGCCTGCGTATAAGAGGCGGAAACGACAAACGGGACAATATCAATGCCGCTATCAGACACTAAACTTGACGAGATGCTCGCTGGCTTGCGGGCCGCTCAATCACCTGAAGCGCTGGTAAGCGATGACGGTTTTCACAACAATGTCTGGCTCCGTGTCGGCGAAATGAATAGCAGCCGCCTTTCGCGCCAGAAAAGTCTGCTGGCAGTGCTCATGTTCGTGACCGCACTGGGCGCGGGTTTTGGAACGGCCGAGCAGCCTGCGATGGCTATGAACCAAACCAACCCTTTGATTGGCGGGGCGGATTACTCGCCTGCCAGCCTTCTTCACGTTTCACAGTGACGGTGATGAGCATATGAAAATCGGACCTTTACAAATTATCCTTCTCGTCCTGCTCGCGCTTGGTGCAGGCTGGGTCGGTTCCCTCGGTGCCAAGCACTGGAGTCAAAGTGAAGACCAGAATGTCGGGGTCCACAGCTTCGTTCATGAAGAGCTTGATCTTGATCAGGCACAAGAGACGCGGCTTTCAGAGCTGGAAGGTGATTTCTCGATCAGGCGGCAGGCTTTGGATCTCGCGCTTCGATCGGCCAATGCCGATCTCGCCGCTGCTATCGAAGAAGAGCATCAATATGGCCCCAAGGTTTCCAAAGCGATTGAAGCGGTGCATGTCCAAATGGGTCTGTTGCAAAAAGCTACTGTCGAACATCTCTTCAAGATGCGCACTTTGCTAAATCCCGCCCAGCAAAAGGCGTTTGACGAGCGGGTATCAAATTCTCTGACCGCCGGGTCTTGAGTGCGAAAATCGAAGTCCGACGCGCAGGTTCCAGAAAATGCGCTCATCGCAGAGGCTGCAAAAGGTAGCAAAGCTGCATTCAACCGTGTGATGAACCATCAAGCGCCCCGGCTGCAAAATATCGCGCTCAGAATGATGGGCAACAGGTCCGATGCGGAAGATGCCGTTCAAGAGGCACTGGCCGCTGCCTGGTTTAAGCTCGCCAGTTTTGATCTGTCGCGGCCGATTTCTCCGTGGCTCACTCGTATCACGGTCAACAAATGCCGCGACCTTTTGCGCAAACGCCGGATCAGGCAGTTTTTTGAGTTTCACAGCGACAACGATGCTGGCTTGATGATAGCTGATGATGCACCCGGTCCAAGTGCAGAATTGCAGGCCCGACAGGCGCTTGAAGTCATGCAAAGAGAGATCACCAGACTACCGGCGGCATTGCGTGAGCCATTTGTTCTGGTCACTTTTGGCGAGAATAGCCAAGCCGAAGCAGCGCATATTCTCGGAATATCAGAGAAAGCCGTCGAAACGCGAATTTACCGTGCCCGCAATCACCTGCGAGAAATTGCTGAAAAATTTGAGGGGTGATCTGCTCGCCTGCGTAATGAAAAGTAACGATTGCATGTTTTGGAGCTAAAAAATGATTGAGCTTGATCGGCGGCACTTGCTGTCTGGGTCCCTATCCGTAGGCGCCGCTCTGGGCGCATCGGCGCTATTTCCCAGCTGGGCAAGGGCCGCGTCGTCATTGCCCAACAGTCGCAAAGGCCTTGACGAGCTGAGCGGAGATCAAATTGATCTTGTCATCGGAAAGAGCAATTTTGCGGTGGAAGGCAAAAATGCGCAGGCCGTCACGGTCAATGGCACAATCCCGGCACCGTTGATACGGCTGAAAGAAGGCCAAAACGTCCGCTTGTCGGTGACCAATGATCTGGACGAAGATAGTTCGATCCACTGGCATGGTCTGCTGGTCCCCTTCCAGTTCGATGGTGTCCCCGGCGTAAGTTTTCCCGGCATCAAACCAGGCGAAACATTCCATTATGAATTCCCGATCCGGCAATCGGGAACATACTGGTATCATAGCCACTCAGGCACTCAGGAACAGGACGGACATTACGGACCGATCATTATTGAACCCTCAGGCAAAGACCCGATCACGTTCGACCGGGAATATATGCTGGTTCTTTCAGACTGGTCGCCGCTGGGCGGACACATGATTATGAAAAAGCTCAAGCAGCAGTCTGACTATTTCAATTATGACAAACAGACCTTTGCAAGTCTTCTGGCGGGAGAGGGACAAACGCTAGAGCAACGCCTGAAATGGGGCAAGATGAGGATGTCGGCAGCCGACATCAGCGACGTAACCGGATCAACCTATTCATATATGGTCAACGGTCATGGCCCGCAGGAAAACTGGACCGGGCTGTTTCGGCCCGGTGAACGCGTGCGTTTGCGCATCGTCAATGCTTCTGCGATGTCGATTTTCAATGTGAGGATACCCGAACTAAAACTTGAAGTCGTCCAGGCTGATGGTCAAAATATTGTACCTGTTCAAACCGACGAATTGCAGATTTCTGTAGCAGAAACATATGATGTCATAGTGACGCCTACGGAAAACAAGGCATTCAACATCATCGGGGAGGCGGTGGACCGCTCAGGCATGGCCCGCGCAACCTTGGCACCCGCTGCCGGCATGGTCGCGGCGCTGCCAGCACTTCGCGAACGGCCAACCCTGACTATGAAAGACATGGGTATGGGCGCAATGGGAGCCAAAGCCGCTCCAATGGCGAATGACAAGACGATGGACCATGCTGCGATGGGTCACGGCACCGAGGCGCCTGGAAGCACGGATATGGCTGGGATGGATATGCCCGGTATGGATATGGGCAGAAGCACAGAGATGAGCGGCATGGACATGAGCGGTGGTGGTCCCCCCATGAATATGCGCGATACCCGCAAACTGCCGCCAAAATCTGGAACCGGACCAGGAGTGGCCACGGTCGCGCCCATGCCAGTCGACCGGATTGGTGATCGCGGATTGGGCCTTGATGATGTGAAGCATGATGTGCTGGTATATACCGACCTAGTCGCGCTTGAACCTGGCAAGGACCGCCGCAGACCATCCAGAGAGCTGGAAATTCATCTCACTTCAAACATGGAGCGATATATGTGGTCGCTCAACGGGAATAAATTTTCCGCAGTCACCGACGATCCTATCCGCTTTGCACGAAACGAGCGCGTCCGCGTGAAGCTGGTCAATGATACAATGATGTCACATCCTATCCATTTGCACGGCCATTTTTTCGAGCTTGTAAATGGGCAAACCAACCAGCCGCGCAAACATACCGTCAATGTTCTACCCGGCGGATTTGTTCAGTTTGATCTTACAGCCGATGAGCCCGGAGATTGGGCTTTTCATTGCCATTTGTTATACCATATGGAGGCAGGAATGTTTCAAGTCGTAACCGTTCGTCCTCTGGATGGAGATGCGGCATGAAGTATATTGCAGCAATCGCATTTTTGACTTCTTCTGGACCTGCTCTTGCGCAGCATCAGGGCCATGACATGCAAATGCCGATGGCCGAACTAGATAAAGACGAAACTGTTCCGCAAACATCCCAAAAGAAGTCGGCCACGGACGAAAATTCCGCTTCGGAGAACTCACCGGAGAGCAATGAACAGCAACCGATGGCAATGGATCATGGGAAAATGGATCATGGCTCGATGGCGGGCTCCGATAACAACAATATGGATTCCATGGATGGAATGGGGCCCGATATGGGTTCGATGCAAAATATGTCGCCAATGAACGAGCCGCCGCCTGAAGCATTTTCAGGCCCCGATCACGCAGCAGACAAGTTCTACGGCGAGGAGAATATGGCGCCTGTGCGTGAGGAGCTGGGAAAGCTTGGTGCAGCAACCGTTTCAAAAATCCTAGTGGAACGCGCTGAAACACGGATCACCAACGGCAAGGACGGGTATGCATGGGATGTCACAGCCTGGACTGGCGGTGACATCGACAAACTTTGGATGAAAAGCGAAGGCGAAGGTGCCTATGGAGAGAGAATGGAAAAAGTGGAAGTGCAAGCTCTTTGGAGTCATGCAATCGCTCCCTATTTCGATTTTCAAGCGGGTGTTCGTACTGATTTTGCGCCCGTTTCCAGAACATATCTCGCGGTCGGTGTCCTTGGACTCGCGCCGTACCGGTTCGAGGTTGATACGGCGGCATTTCTTTCGGACAAGGGTGATCTCACAGCCCGGATTCAGGGCACTTACGATCAATTCATCACTCAGCGAATCATTTTTCAGCCGCGTTTGGAAGCCAATTTTGCGCTTCAGGATATCCGCGAAACAGGAACCGGCGCGGGTATCAGCGATATCGGAATTGGCGCACGATTGCGATATGAGGTCGCCCGGGAATTTGCGCCATATATCGGCGTCGAGTGGAACAATCAGTTAGGGCGCACGGCGCGTTTCACAAGAACTGCTGGAGGAGACCCTAATAGCCTCAACTTCTTGATTGGTATAAGGGCTTGGTTTTAAACAATCTATCACACCTACGGCGAGAGCAGTCACCATCTGACGGCATGGCGTAACCTCGGCCCAAAGTGAAATGAAGGAATTGTCCATTACAAATCGCAGTTCGACAACCCAACGGTCAGTTATAACCCGTCTCATACATCTCATTTTGGCATTGCTGATCGTTGTTCAGCTTACTTTGAGTTTGGTCATGACGGCTCCTTCTGGGACCAAAGCCGGCGACCAATGGTTTGAACTTCACGAAAAATTTGGTCTGGCGGCACTCGCCGCGCTTTTGATTTTCTGGGTTTGGTCTTTGCTCCGCAATAAGGAAGTAAAGGCAGTTGAACTTTTCCCATATTTTTCTGCTGCTCGAATGGCCGCTGTATATGCAGATTTCAAAGACGTTACCAAACATGCCCTCCAATTGAATATACCTGATAAATCAGAACAACCATTCGCAAACGCAGTCCACGGGCTTGGTATTATCATCGCAAGCGTGATGGCCGCGTCTGGTGCCAGTGGCTATTTTTTGAAAATTGGTTTCATGCTTGGAGTTCACGAAGTGGTTTCTAAGCTGATGTGGGCATATCTCATCGGTCACGTGTTTGCCGCCATTCTCCACCAGTTGAGAGGCGATGCGATCTTGTCACGCATGTTTTTTATTAGAAAATAGGCCTGCTGTAACAAACAATATTTGACTCAATTATAAGACCATTACCGATTACAAAAAACCTTGCATCTGCAATTGTCACATTTCTGAAATGCATTGATCCTGCCGTCTTTCATACGGTTTTCTCGTCCTTAGTTCAAACGAAAATGGTAACCGTCAAACCTTCCGCAATTTCAGAAGATACCGCCAAGTTAAAGAAAGTCTCGACGATTCAAGATTGTTGAGTCTATTCACAGATGTCACCCTGGTGTTTCAAAATAGAAAAGCAGAAGGTGACTTCGAGAATTATCTCGCTCGTAATCTCGGTACGTCGTTGACCGAGCTTAAAAGTTTTACCTTCAACAACGCAGCTACCAATGTGTTGGTCCCAGGAAAATCAGCAATGCTTTTATAGCCTGGGAAGTCGCCTAGCGACAGTTGAGGACTGGATGATCGCCGTGTCAGTCGATGAAAATGGCAGAAATCGGTCAATCACGGTTTCGAGCTCTTGCAGATCGCCAACTACGACTTTTGCCAGAAAGCAGTCCTCGCCGGTGACGTGATCCGCTTCGACAATCTCAGGAGTGTCGATGAGCATCTGGGCCACTCTCTTTGCTTCACCCGGCATGGCGCGCACACGAACATGCGCAAAAATGCCCAAGCCAAAAACAGTTGGGTCAACGATAATAGTGTAACCCCGTATTGCGCCTGTATCTTCCAGCTTGTGAATACGCTCGGTTACGCTTGGACTGGACATTCCAATTTGTTCTGCAAGCTCGCGAACGGTCATTCGGCCGTTGTCGTTCAATGCGGCGATTATCGCTCGATCAGTAGCGTCGAGCGGCCGTGTTACATATCGGCTTCGATTCATAATATACCTCTAGCTGGATGACTCCGGCGAGGCCTTGAGATTGCGAAGGCAAATGTTCGATTTTGCCTTATTTATCCTAAGTTTGAGCTAGAAATCGGGCTTACAGCGAACACACCCAGCGACAAGCAACTAGTCCGCAAGGTCAAAATTGAAGGTCAAAGCCCGTTATGGGTTTCGATTGGCAAGTCGAAACGGCTGTAACGCCTTCCTGAATCTATGGCTGAACAAATAAATCAGCATCTATAATTTGGAGGAGAAACGTAAATCGGGAGTGGAGTGCAATGCAAAGCACCAAAAGATTGGATGTAATAGGCAGAAACTTGGAGCGCGCCGAATAATGGCATACTCTACTGCAACTATTGTATCACTGGCACTTCAATGTGCTCCGTCGGTAGCGCCGGAAACAGTTGTCGCGATTGTTCGTACTGAAAGCCGCGGCCACGTCTTCGCCCTCAACGTCAACGGAGGACGGCAACCGCGACGTCAGGCCAGCGCTGCAGCAGCTGCTGCCACAGCTAAACGCTATGTTGCAGCAGGTTATTCAGTCGATCTGGGCCTTGGCCAGATCAATTCCCGCAATATGCGCTGGCTTGGTCTCACATGGGAAACGGTGTTCGACCCCTGCACCAACATTGCAGCATTAGGCCGCGTTCTTACCCAGAATTATAATTCGGTAAAAGCGGGGCGCGACCCACAAAGCGCCCTTCGTATTGCCCTCTCAATGTATAATACAGGAAGCCAATCGCGTGGATTTCGCAATGGCTATGTCGCCAAGGTTATCGGCAATGCTGGCATTGCCGATAGGCAAGTATCTTTTACCCCCACTGCATCGCAACCAATCGCGGAAACAAGCGGCGATCTGCGGACAATCATTGTCGCGGAAAATGCGGCGCAGCAGGCGCCACCTCGCCCTGCACCGCCCCCGAGATGGAACCTCTTTGAGCGTGCGGCTTATGAACGCGAAACCAAAGCTCTCGCAAATAATGAAAGGGGCAGCATATGAGCATCATCCTAAATTTGGCACGGGGCGCTAAGGTGTGGCGCTCATCCCGTGCAGCGAAATCTAGCCAGCTTCAAAACAAGCGCCAACGTGCGGTGTTCTGGAGCGCGATGCTAGTGTGCGCATTGCTCGTTTCGATCGCGCTCCCCGACCCAGCCTATGCACAAAACCTAGAGAGTTTTGCTAGCAATGTGCGCGGGCTTTTATCATCGACCCTCCTTCGAACTCTGGCAGTCATTGCCGTAATTGTAACCGGCCTACTCTGGTTTACAGGCCGCGCCTCGACCGCAGTTCTGGTGACGGTCATTATTGGTATCGCCATAGTCTTCTCGGCGGATTCCATCGTCGGTCTCATAGCGGGCTGATGGCGATGAACGAGCAAACCGAAATTCTGACAAAAAACACGCTGTTCCTGGCGGTGACGCGGCCGGCGCTCTGGGCGGGGATTCCAATTGAAGCGGCGGTGTTACTGTTAATCGCTAGCGCATCGGTGCTGATTCAAAGCAATAGCCCGCTTTATGCCGGATTGATCGCGGCTTTCGGGTATTCGATCTCGCGGCTGATCGTGCGCCACGATGTCAATGCGTTTCGCCTGCTGTTCCTTTGGGGCCGGACCAAAGCGGGCAACCGAAACCGGGCGTTTTGGGGCGGCAGCAGCTACTCACCGCTGCCGCTCACGGGCTTGCGCCGCAAAGGCTTTGGTCGTCATGGATAGATTGCTCGCCTCCAATACTTCTGTGCCGCTAAAAATAGCGCAGCGCGAGGCAACGCCTGAAAAATTCTTACCCTATGCGCGCCATATAAACGAGGAAATGGTGGCGCTTGATTCCGGCGATATCATGTTGACTTTCGAACTCACGGGCCGCGCCTTCGAGACGTCCGATGTGCGTGACCTCAATGACTGGCATACCAAGTTAAATGGATTACTTCGAAATCTGCATGACGAACGGCTGTCAGTCTGGGCCCATCTTATCAGGATGCGCGTGGATCAATATCCAGGTGGGGCATTCAAATCTGGTTTCGCTGCCGATCTGGACCGTGCCTATTTTGGCCGCATCAACCGGGAGCGGATGTTCATCAACCGTTTCTTTGTCAGCCTTGTCATTCGCCCTTCTGCAACGGGAAGCGACAAGATTATCCAGCTCTTCAAACGTAAGGTTTCCAAGCAGGCAGATAAAGGTCCGCTGATAGACGAGGCACTAGTCGAATTGCTCGATGATAAAGCGCGCGATTTCGAAAAGCTCATGGCGCGCTGTCAGCCGCGCCGCTGCGGGATATATGAACATCGCGGATTGATGTTTTCCGAAACGATGGAAGTCGCGGACATGGTGATGACCGGACGCCATGTCCGGGTTCCCGTCGTGCGCGGGCATCTGGGCGGCGCGCTTTACCGCGCGCGTACAATCTTCGGCGCGGAAACTATCGAGGTTCGCGGTGCCGACACATCAGCCTTTGGCGGCATTTTCGGAATCCGCGAGTACCCCGCGCAAACTACCCCGCGCCAGTTTGAGGCGTTGCTTTCGGTCGATTTTGGGTTCGTGCTGACACAATCCTTCACATTCCTTGGGCGAGCGGCTGCAACCGAGAAGTTCCGTCTGCGCATGACGCAAATGGAAAATTCAGGCGACCGAGCGGTCAGCCAGGCTGATGCGCTGATTGATGCAAGCGACGATCTGATGTCAAATCGCTTTGTTTTGGGCGATCACCATTTCACGCTTGCCGTTTATGGGACAAACATGCGCGCCTTGCGCGATCATATGTCTGTGGCCCGCGCAGCCCTTGCCGATACCGGCATGGTGGCGGCGCGCGAGGGCGCTGCGCTTGAAGCTGCCTATTGGTCGCAGCTTGTCGGCAATTTCGCGTGGCGCGCCCGGCCTGCGCCTATCACATCGCTCAATTTCGCAGCTTTCTCGCCGTTTCATACTTTCCCGGCGGGACAAGCGAGCGGAAATCATTGGGACGAAGCCATTGCACTTCTCAAAACCAGCGCGCGCAGCCCCTATTTCTTTAATTTCCATAAAGGCGATCTGGGTCATACGCTGATTATTGGTCCCTCTGGCGGCGGCAAGACTGTGCTGCTCAACTTCCTGATGGCACAAGCGGAAAAGACCGGCGCGCGGCAAATTTTCATCGACAAGGATCGCGGCGCACAAATTTTCGTGCAGGCAAGTGGCGGAACTTATCTCGCATTGCATAATGGCATCGCTACAGGCTTTTCACCGTTAAAAGCGCTGACTGACTGCGCCCCGGACAAAAGCTTTCTCTCGCTTTTCATTCGCCAATTGGTTCGCGCTGACGGTAAACCTATCTCCGTCCAGGAAGAACGACGTATTGAGGACGGCATAAATGCGGTCATGAAGCTGCCCGTAGTAGACCGTTCGCTAAGCGCGATGCGCTCGATGCTCGGCATGAAGGATGCCAGCGGCGTTGGCGCGCGGTTGGAAAAGTGGACGTCGGAAGGCTCGCTAGGCTGGGTGTTCGACAATCCCGATGACAGCATGACGCTCGACGCCAGGTTCATCGGTTTCGATATGACCGACTTCCTCGACAACGCCGATATCCGCACACCCGTCATGCTGTATCTCTTCCACCGGATCGACAAGCTTCTGACCGGCGAGCGGATGATTATCTGCATTGACGAATTCTGGAAGGCATTGGGCGATGAAGCCTTCCGGCGCTTCGCTCAGGACGGCCTAAAAACCTACCGTAAACGCAATGCCCTCATGGTGTTCGCCACGCAGTCTCCAGCAGACGCGCTCAAAAGCGACATAAGTCATTCAATTCTCGAACAGGTCGCAACCAAAATCATGCTCCCAAATCCGTTTGGCGCACGGCGCGATTATGTGGATGGATTCGCCCTGTCAGAAGCCGAATTCAAGCTCGTGCGCGAAGACCTCTCGCCTGAAAGCCACAAGTTTCTGGTCAAGCAAGGCCATGACAGCGTGGTGGTCGAACTTGATTTGAGCGGTCTCGATGACGCGCTGGCGGTCTTGTCTGGCCGCGCCGAAACCACAGCCCAAGTCGATGAAATCATTGCCGAGGTTGGAAGCGACCCTGCCACCTGGCTTCCCCTCTTCCATAGCCGGAGGCGTCCCAGCTGAATCCAACCAAGACGCTGAAACAAGAAGAAAGGTAAGACGATGAAGAAATTGACACAGATACTAAGTGCAACTCTGCTTTTCGCAGCCCCCTTGCCCGCATTTGCCCAAGGCATGCCCGTCCATGACAGCGCCAGCCTGATCCAGCAGATCAACACAGTTCGGCAAACCATACAAATGGTCCAGCAAGGCAAAGAACAAATTGCCGAAGCGCAAAAGCTCTATGAGGATTTGAATAAGCTCACCGATATTCCGGCATTAGCCCAGCAGCTCAAAACCGATGCGCTACGCGAACTCGATACATCAAACGGTTCGCTCGAAGGGTTTGGAAATGGCGATCTTAATGTTGTTGGCGCGGGCCGCGCAAAGGCCGATGAAGTCTATCGCGAACTTCTTGACCGGCTTGGTCTGGCAGGCTCGGAGCGGTCGCGCACTGCCTTTGATCTCAATGCGCGTAACATTGGTATCAATGCCGGCCTTGCAGAAAATGTCGGCGCTGCTGTTACCTCGCGGACGCAAGGGCTCGACCAACTGCGCACACGTTTGGCGACCGCATCCACAGCCAAAGAAGTCGCCGATCTAACCGCAAGATTGCAGTTGGAATCTGCCGCAATGCAAAATGACCAGCTTCGTTTGCAAGCGATTGCTCTGCAGCAGAAAGCACAAGAACGCGCACGCGCCGCCGAGGGTCAAGCAGCCTTGGCACACAAGCTTGATGAAGCAAGCCGTTACTACCAGGGGCAATGACCATGCGGGCCGCGCCCCTGACGATCCTGATGTTGCTCGCGGGGTGCGGCACGTCTGTGACTTCGGACGGAACGGACAGCGATATGCCCGCCAGAACTTGGAAATATTATGCTGCACACCCCGACGAGATCGAGCCAATGCAAGAAATTTGCCGACATTGGGCGGGTTCAAATACCCCTGCGAGCGCGCAGCCTGCGGTGGTCACAACCAACTGCCGCGCAGCAGCATTCGCCAAATCGCAGCTCCAACTGACCAAATAGCGACCAACCAAAAGGACCAAGTGCCAAAATGGATTTCAGCGATCATGTTTTTACCGCGATGTTTGAGGCGCTTAACTCTGCCTTAGGTGCGATCGTGGGTAAATATGCCGCCATCATCGGCATTGTATCGCCCGCGCTGCGGATCGGTATCGTAATCTACATCTCACTGCTTGGTTACGCAATCATGCGCGGTGCCGTGCAATATCCATTCCGTGAATATGTCTATCGCGGCTGCCAGCTCGCATTTCTCTATTTTGCCGTAACATCGCTTTACGGAACGCAGATAGGCATGTTTGCGCTTGGCGGCCTGCCAAGCCAGTTCGCCACCGCTCTTGGCGGCTCGGATGTTGGCGGTCTTGGCGGCTTTTATGACAAACTGGCAGGCACCGGCTTTGAAACCGCCAACACTATGCGCAAGATCGCGGCCAATTATCAGGAAACTCAAGGCACGCTTCCCGATATTGGCTATGCCGTCTTTTCGGGTTTTCTGGTGGTGATGGTCCTTATAGCCACCTTGCTATGTGCCGCTATCGGCTTTGTCATCAGCGCGTTTGGCCTGTTTGCACTGGCTTTGTTATCGGTGGTCGGTCCGCTCTTTGTCGCGGCACTTCTGTTTGAGTCCACGCGCGGCTATTTCTTTGCCTGGCTGGGCGCGTGCATCAACTATCTGATGCTGATCGTCTTCGCGCTCGTTCTGACGCTATTTCTTACGCAGACCGGCGAAACAATCATCGCCACAATTTCAGAAAATGACGAAATCGGCATGGCCGCGATCAAAGCTCTGGCTTTTTACGCGCTCGGCTTTTTCTTTTTTCTGCAGATCCCCATGCTGGCAGCTTCACTTGGCGGCGGTGGCCCCGCCCTCGCCAACCAGTTTGCCTCGGCAATCGCAGCAGCAGGCGGATTCGTTGTCGGACGCGGAGCAACCGGTGCGCAGGCAACAAGCCGCGCCATCGAACGCGGTTTCGCGCGCGGCATCGCAAGAATGCGGACATCAGGTTCGGTCAGTCGCGGAACAAATTGAGGAGCAAATTATGCGCAAACATATCATAGCTTTGATTGCCGCCTTGGCGATTTCTATACCTGCCAGCCCTATTGCTGCGGCGCCAAAGTCGCCCAAGCTCTCCAAGTGCGACGGTAAGAAGCGCCGACCGGCCAACCCTTACGGCTCGATATTACCGACCGTCGATCCCGAGACTGGCACGTCAACGCCTGCAGGGCAGCCGTCTGGTAGTGAACCGGGCGAAGAACCGAAACGTGAAGGTGTTGAAGTATTCCCGAGCAAATCATCCATGCTCCCAAGACCCGCAACAAGGCCCGGCGCCAAGACCCAGCCCATAATCCCACCTATCAGCAGCGCGCAGCCAAAGCGCGTGTATCAAAGTTGCTGAGCGATGGCTGGCGGCGTCACTGATAGAGATGATCTCAAAGCCTATTTTGCGGAAAGCGCAAGCTGGGACCGCGACCGCTTTGTTGCAGCGCGGCGTTCAAAACGGCTCGCGTGGATAGTTGCTGCGATTGCCAGCGGTCTTGCGATTACCGGCGTTGCCGCTGTTGCGATGCTGACGCCGCTCAAGACCGTCGCGCCCTATGTCATCACCGTCGATAAGGCGACCGGAGCGAGCGAAATTACCTCGCAAATGACGGGCGACAATCAGATTACCTACAATGAAGCTGTCGCCAAATATTTCCTCGCCGATTATGTCCGCAATCGCGAGGGCTGGATACCGCAAGCACGCAAAGAGTTTTTTGAGGGCGTGCTGGCGATGTCATCACGCGAGGAACAGGCACGCTGGACCGCCTTCTATAGCAAAGACAATGCAAGCTCGCCGCAGAACGTCTTTACCGATCTCGATACGGTATTCATCGCGGTCAAATCGGTTACATTCGTCTCTGAAAACGTAGCGCAAATACGCTTCACCAAATCGCTCCAGCAAGGGTCGCGCGTCACTGACACGCAGGCCATCGCAACCGTGACCTACGATACCACGGAGACACCAACTACCGAACAGCAACGGTTCAAAAATCCGTTGGGGCTCGAAGTGCAAACCTACCGCGCTGATCTGGAGGTCACACCATGAAAAATCTAAGAAACTTCACCCTATTGGCGATGCTGCTTAGCGGATCGCCAATAATGGCTGGTGAAACCCCTCAGCCAACGGCGCAAGACAACCGAATCCGCGAAGTCATCTATGACGAAAATCAGGTCTTCCGTATTGTTGGAGTTTTTCGGTCGGCAACGCAGATCGTATTTTCTCCGGGCGAACGCGTCGAGCATGTTGCGCTCGGCGACACGATATCCTGGGAAGTTGCCCCGGCTGAAAATTCACTGTTCATCAAACCTCGCGAGCGCGCAGGGCCAACTAACCTTATCGTCATAACCCGCTCAAATGCAGGTAGCCGCACCTATACTTTCGAGCTGAGCGCACGCAGGGGAGCCATTCGAGAAAGAACACCGGATACCTTCTTTAAGGTAGCCTTCCGCTATCCGCGCGAAGAGGCAGCAGCGGCGCAAGCTGCTGCAACGCAGGCAGCATATACGCAAGCAGTAGCGCTCCAATCCGGAGCAATCCGTTCGGCGCTTGATCTTGGTGTTCTCGAAGGCACTCGCAATCTAAAATACAGTGTTCAGGGATCATCGGAAATCCAACCTTCCGAAATTACCGACAACGGGCAGTTTACTGCTCTGCGTTTCCCAAACCAACGCGAACTTCCGGCTATATTTGCAATCAATCCCGACGGTAGCGAAAGCATCGTTCCGTTTGATGTACGCGATGAATTTGTGGTGGTGCACGGCGTGTTTGCGCAGCTTCGTTTGAGGCGCGGCAAGAAGGTGCTGTGCATTTTCAATGAAGCCTCGAATTTTTATGGGCGCGATCCCAAAACTGGCACGGCATCAAGCATCGTTGAACGCACAGATGACGGGGAGACACGGTGATGGCCGATACCGCCAATGACGTCGGAGCCGCTGAACGCGCTAAAGTCGATCAAACCCCTGACCCAGACGAAATTGACCGCAGCCCGGCGGGCGAACGCGGCAGTAAAATGCCATCGATCCCCGGCACGGCGATGGACCCTAAAAAGATGATCGGCTTTGCCGCCGCCGCTGGTGCGCTTATGTTTACCGTACTGGCACTTGGAACCGGGCTAACCGGCAATTCAGAATTGCCGCCCGTAAAGCCCAAACCGGCGCTCGAAGCGGCAGACTATGACCCTGCCACGGTCATTGCACCGACGCTTGCAGAAGCTGGAACAGATCCCAATGCGCCCATCCCATTCGGAGAGCCGGTTGTGCCAGCTATTGGCGAGCAGCCACCATACTCGCAAGTGCCCTCGCAAGCTCCAGCCGCCGTGCAACAGCGGCAGCAATCGCCAGCTGAGGCGCTGCGCGAAGCCGCTCGCCGATCCACGCTGATTGCCTATGGCGGTGAACGCAGCGGGGGTAACAACGCAGCAAGCTATAACGCGGCTGGCAGTGGAGCAAGCACCGGAGAAGCTTCGCCCCGGCAATCCACCAATCTTGACACGCTCCGGCGCGCGTCGGTTATTGGACAAGCACAGGCACGCCAGCTTCCCGACCGAAATTTCCTGATTACGGCGGGAAGCTTCATTCCGTGTGTCCTGCAAACCGCGATGGATTCCAGTCAGCCGGGATATGTGAGCTGCATTGTCCCGCGCAATGTCTATTCCGACAATGGCCGGGTTGTGCTTCTGGAAAAAGGCACGAAAATCTTTGGCGAATATCAAGGCGGCCTCAATCGCGGACAATACCGCCTGTTTGTCCTTTGGACGCGCGCAGTGACACCGCGCGGCATCGCGATTGATGTGGGCTCGCCGGCAACCGACGCACTTGGCCGCGGCGGCGTAGACGGTAAAGTCGAGAATTTTTTCTGGAAACGATTTGGCACCGCTTTGCTTTTCAGTCTTGTCGAGGATGCAGCGACCGTTGGGGCGGAAGCGGTCGGCAATAATGGCTCGAACACGACCCGAGTTCCTTCCGACGCAGCATCCACCGTCTTGCAGCAGAATGGCGACATCAAGCCGGTCCTGCGCAAAAATCAGGGCGAAGATGTTGGTATAACCGTCGCGCAGGATTTCGATTTCTCGACCGTTTACGGCCTCAGTCTCAAATAATGGCCGCGCCAGGCAAAAATACCGCTGTTCTGGACAGCGTGACCCAACCTTTAGGCAAATATCTGGGTGATGCGAGCGTCACCGAACTGGTTATCAACCTTCCCGGTGAGGTCGGTATTGAACGGCGTGGGCACTGGACATGGGAAAGCGAGCCTTCGCTTGATTTCAAAACGCTTATGGCGCTGGCGACTGCCGCAGCCGCCTATACCGCGCAGGACATCACCCGCGAGAATCCTATCGTTTCGACCATTTTTCCAACTGGCGAGCGGGTGCAAATCATCGTCCCTCCGGTCGTCCCTGATGAAACGGTCTCAATCACCATTCGCAAGCCATCAAGCGTGTCTATGACACTGGATGATTTCGAGGCAGCGGGCTTGTTCAAAAACACTCGGATTGCTGAAAAGAAGGTGAGCCAGCATGAGTTAGACTTACTCACACTGCTTCGCGGGGGTCATCATGTCGAGTTCTTCGATGCTGCGGTCAAAGCAAAGCTTAACATTCTCATCTCGGGCGCAACAGGCTCTGGCAAAACTACATTTTCCAAGGGATTGATCCAACTAATCCCTTCTGAAGAACGGCTCCTAACCATCGAAGACACACGCGAATTGGTCGTTCCCCAAAAGAATGTCGTGCACATGCTCTATGCGAAGGACGGGCAAGGCACCGCCAATGTTACCGCCAAGCATTTGCTGGAAAGCGCGCTCAGGATGCGCCCTGATCGTATCTTGCTTCAGGAGCTGCGGGATGGGACGGCGTTCTTTTACCTGCGCAACGTCAATTCAGGTCATCCAGGATCGATTACCACTATCCATGCCGATTCCGCCGAACTGGCGTTCGAGCAGCTGACTTTGCTGGTCAAGGAAAGCGAAGGCGGCTCCGATCTTGCGCGCGATGATATTCGGGCATTGCTAAAAATGCTCGTGGATTGCGTTGTCCAGATCAAAAAGACTGACGGCAAATTTCGAGTAACGGAGATCTATTATGACCCAGAAGGCAGGCACGCCGCCTGACGGCGGGGCGTTAAGATTACTCATCGGAATCCCGTTCGGGCTGCTCATTGCACTCGCCATAGCCAGTATGATTGGGTGGCTTATTCTAGGTCTGCCCGTCACAGCCTATGATCCACTCAAAATTCCCCAGTTTGTCTGGTATTATCGCGGCGATCCGCAAGTTGTGCGGGCGATGGCAGGCGGTTTGGTCGGCGGGGGCTTGCTCCTGATTGGCCTAATCTATGCCCTTTGGGCGCGCGGTGCGCCGCTGCATGGAGCTGCGCGCTTTGCCCGTGAAAGCGAGATAAAGCGCCACGGCTTTCGCAGCAGTGCGGGAATCGTCCTCGGCCGCAAAGGTGGTCGCTTCCTGACCTTCGGCGGGAGCGAGCATGTCATCGTCGAAGCTCCAACCCGCTCGGGTAAAGGCACCGGTATTGTCATTCCCAACCTGCTGACATGGCAAGGCTCGGTTGTCGTCCTTGATGTGAAACGCGAAAATTACGACGCCAGCGCGGGGTTTCGCGCCCATTATGGTCAGGACGTTTATCTGTTCAACCCGACCGACCGCGAAGGCCGCACTGCCCGTTACAATCCGCTGGCCTACATCAACCGCGATGATCCCGATGATGTCATTATCGAATTGCAAAAGATCGCAACAATGCTGTTTGTTGCTCCAGATCACGGCGAAGCCTTCTGGTCCAACGGCGCACGAACCGGATTTGCAGGAGTTGGTGCATGGATTGCCGAAACCAGCGACGAGCCACTAACGATGGGCGCAATCTATCGCCATTTGAACCAAGGCGACGCGCGCGGTTTTTTCAAAAAGGAACTGGGCAATCCTAGCCTGATCCTGTCGGTCGGATGCCGGACCGCCCTTGCCGATTTTGCTGGTGGTTCAGACAATAGCTTTGCTGACGTCAAGAAAACGATCACAAACGTCCTCGGTCTTTGGCTCAACCCCCTGGTTGATGCCGCAACCGCAGCAAGCGACTTCGATCTTCGCCAACTCCGCAAACGGCCTATCTCGATCTACCTTGGTGTATCACCCGATGAACTGGACCGCATAGCCCCGCTCTACAATCTCCTGTTCCAGCAGCTTATTGACCTCAACGTGCGAGAACTACCCGGTGAGACCACGCCGATACCAGTGCTGGTCATCCTAGATGAATTTGCGCGGCTTGGCCGCGCATCGGTGATTGCGAGCGCCTTTTCCTATGTCGCAGGTTACGGGATCAGGCTCCTTCCGGTCATTCAGTCACGTTCGCAATTGCGCGGTGTTTACGGCGAGCATGTCGCCGATGAAATCGTCGCCAATTGCGGCGTCGAAGTGGCGTTTACGCCAAAAGAACTGCGCGTCGCCAACGATCTGTCCGAACGCATCGGCTATGTAGGACAGGACAGCATTACCAAGTCGCTCACCATCAATGGATTACTCGCCAATCGGTCGAAATCCATTTCAGAGCAACGCCGCGCCTTGATGCTACCGCAAGAACTGATGCAATTTTCAGCCGGTAAGCTAGTTTTGCTGCGCGGCGGCATCCCGCCAATCATCGGCTCGAAGATCGCCTATTTCAGGAACCGCTTCTTCAAGAAACGGGCTATGCTCCCACCTTTGGTCCCGCTTATCGAACGGCGAACTCAAATTGCGACTGTTCCCGCGCCATTCCGGGAAATGAGCGACGAAGAGGCAGAAGGGAATCCGGCCCATCCCCTGAATCCGGATGCCATACGCACCGAAGATTATCCGAGCTTCTGCGCCGATTTGCTGACCATTGATCGGAACGGCCAGGTGCAAGGCATTTTAGAGGAAGGCGATGAGAATGGCTGACGAACTAGAAGGCGCCGCCCCGCGCGCGCGAAGTCTTGATGGTGCGGCAAAGTCTGAGAAGGCTAAACCCGCACCGACCAAGTCAAAACGCAAAACTGAAAGGCCGACCATCACCGACGATCTCACAGGCAAGTTTCTTCGCGTCGGTAATAAGCTCTACCGGACTTCGGATGACAAAACACCATTTGTCCGGCTCGAAGCTGACCGCCTCAAAACCCGCAATATCGATGCCCTTCCCGACATTATCCGCATCGCTAAGGCCAATGGCTGGACTTCAATCCAGATCAACGGCGGCGACAAATTCAAAAAGGCCGCATTTCTTGCAGCTTCCGCGCAGGGGTTGTCCGTCGAGAACTATCGGCCGTCAAAAGTCGTTCAGGCCGAGGCTGACCGTCTCAGCGCACGGATTGCTGAACGGGAAAAACGTCGCGAGCCGAAGAAATCTAGGACCACTAAAACGAAACCTGAAGAAGAACCGATCAAACTGAGAGCACTGTCCAAAAGATTCCTGAGCCAGTCCCATGCAGAAAACGCGCGAGACCCCGACCTCCGTCGCGCACAAAGTCTGGTCGCCCAGACCATATCCATCGCGCGCGCAAAACATCCCGATGATGCGGTTAAAGCGGCAAAGGAAGTTGAAGCCAAACGGCAGGAAGTTGCGATCCGTATCGCCAAAGGAGACAAAATCGCCGTCATTCAGGTGCGTAACCAGCAGGCACAGCGCATCCGCGAAATTACACAGGATCAGGTATTGCAGCGGAATGGACGTTCTCGCTAACGGTAACGCAATATGGTGAAATTGTCTGTGACTGACATTCGGTTTATGTACGGGTCACTCTCGCAAAATGCGTACCGCGAACTTCACTGCTTTCACCAATAGCAATCATCCGTAGAGTCAAAACCGCGCTGCAACTGAGATACCGGCACTTTTTGTGCTGGCCCAGGGAAACACTTGAACATTATTGTTGCGCTTTGAAGTAATCAGAAAGCCGCTGGTTTCACCGATGGCAGCTCCTACCAATACGTCAGCGACGTCGTGTTTGCGCGCTTCAATGCGGGATAATCCGACAAATGCCGCCACTACTTGTGCGGGTAGGCCAGCTTTCCAACCATAACGATTGGTGATCGTCGCGGCGGCTGCAAAGGACACCGACGTATGACCAGAAGGAAAGCTGCGATTGTCACTGCCGTCTGGGCGCAATTTGGGGAATGTTTCTTTTAATCCCTGTGTGATCAAGCCGGCGGCTGCGATGCTGCCCGCAGCCTGTAAATCACCATTCCAATCTTCCTGAACCGCAGGCGCTCCAAGTGCAATCACAACGAGCCCAATCTCAGCTGCTGTGCCAGCATCAGCCCACCCTTTCTCACTGGCTTGAGCAGGGGAAACGGAAAGAAGCACCGAGACAGCTGAGCCAAAATAGTATTTCTTCATAAGCAGCACCTGACTGAATAAAATATGACCGCCCAACGCCTGAGATCTTTTGCCTACTTCGGTTGATGTACACGTGAACAGGGTCTTTGCCCTTTGTCAAAAGGCTCTCAAAATTAATACCGACCGGGCTGCGAGGGCGCTGCCCGGTCGGTACGCGCTAGCGAAGCGACCCGTTAAACTTGGTTCACTAGCGAAACTGTTCCTTCAACTGCAGATCGATCTGAGTTTACTGACGATCAAGATTCATCACTGTGGTCCAAGCCCTTACAAAATCCTGATTAAATTTCGCTTTGGCATCATTCGAGGCATATACCTCTGCTACCGCACGTAGCTCGGAGTTTGATCCAAAGACGAGATCGACAGGTGTCGCCGTATATTTAAGTGCATCGGTTTCCCGGTCACGCCCTTCGTAAAGGCCCGCGTCATTGGGCGACTTCGACCACTTGGTGGACATATCGAGCAGATTCACGAAGAAATCATTGCTCAAGGTGCCCGGGCGATCTGTAAACACACCATTGGCCGATTGCCCCGAATTTGCATTCAATCCGCGCATTCCGCCAACGAGAACCGTCATTTCTGGAACAGTCAGGTCGAGCAAGTTTGCTCTTTCTACGAGCATCTTTGCGGGTGGATAAAGGCTGTTCGCCGCGTAATAGTTCCGAAAACCGTCCGCTGTTGGTTCCAACGCGGCAAAGGAAACTGCATCAGTCTGATCTTGCGCCGCATCTACCCGGCCAGGGGTAAACGGAACTTTGATATTGCTACCACGCTGGCTAGCAGCCTGCTCAATCGCAGTATTCCCGCCCAGAATGATCAAATCTGCGAGCGAGACCCTTTTGCCTGATTTTTGTGAGCGGTTAAATGCCGTTTGAATTGTAGTTAGCTTTTTCAACACGCTGCGCAATTCGGCAGGGTTATTTGCAAGCCAGTTAATTTGAGGCTCAAGCCGGACGCGCGCTCCATTAGCCCCGCCTCGCATGTCTGTTTGCCGGTAGGTAGCAGCCGATGCCCATGCCGTCCTGACCAGTTGCGGCACACTCAGGCCGGATTTTAGAATTTCCGATTTGAGCTGAACAATCTCCGCATTACCTATTTGTGCGTAATCAGCTTTTGGCAGCGGGTCTTGCCATGAAAATTGCTGAGCAGGCACGTCCTTGCCGAGATAGGTGGAACTTGGCCCCATATCGCGATGAGTTAGTTTGAACCAAGCCCGAGCAAACGCATCCTTGAACTCTTCGGGATTATCGTGAAAGCGCTGCGAAATCACGCGGAAGCCGGGGTCTTCTTTTAGCGCAAGATCGGTCGTGAACATGATCGGTGCATGTGTCTTGCCTTTGACATGCGCATCGGGAACCAAATTGGCTGCGGCAGGAG